>Ga0222719_10000740_pt1 | contig 32617 bp, 41 predicted proteins | sample C33_34DmetaG_FD_165039 | JGI IMG/M metagenome (GOLD analysis project Ga0222719, IMG submission 165039) | Estuarine water microbial communities from San Francisco Bay, California, United States - C33_34D | ecosystem: Environmental > Aquatic > Marine > Unclassified | place: USA: California... | reverse complement strand
AAATATTTTGTAGTTAACGAATCATCATTTACTTCACCTAATTTCATAGTTCGTATAATTTCATTTTCTGTTCCCAAGTCTTGTCCAATTGCAAAAAGAGAATCATCTGGGAATCCAGATTCTTTCAATACCTCAATTACTTGATCAAAATATCTACCATCTTTAAGAAATATCATTGATTCAGAGTGTCTTGCAATTTCTTTTACACTAGATAAATCATAACATGATGGAATAATTGCAACCTTTTCAGCTCCTTCTGCAACACTGACTCCAACCTTTGATGCAAATGAAAATATGGATACAATACCTGGAACTACACTGATATTCATATCAGGGTATTTTTCTTTCAAATCTCTATGCATGTAAATCCATGTACTATACAAATATGGATCACCTACTGTTAGATAGACAACATTTTTTCCTTTCAAAACAGTTTCAGCCATTATTTTGGCATTCCTCTTCCATGATTCCTCTAGAATGTCTTTATCTTTAGTCATTGGAAAAATTAATTTAATAATTTCTTGATTCTTGGATTTATCTATAATAGATGAAACGACGGATAATGCAATACTTGGTCGTGTCTCTTTAGAAGCTGGACACATGATGATATCTGCATTTTGAATTGCTTTGACTGCTTTTACTGTAAGTAGTTCTACATCTCCAGGACCTACTCCAATTCCAATCAATCCAGGCATGATTTTATTGCCTTTTTCCCCAATTAAAAGTCTAGATTACATGTTGGTAAATAAAATGAACAACTTAGCGGGTTTTCAAAGGATAAATTGTTAACTTTGATGGTCTTAAAAGTAATGAAGCTGTATCTAATGTGAGAAAGAACCCACAGTATTCAAATCCTCTCGAGTATTGTAGGTTACTTTTCTCAAAAATTATTCTGATTTTAAAAAACTGTTTTTCTAATTCCAACTATAACTATAGCAGGAACTCCTAGATACATTGCCAAGTTTAGTACAATCACTGACAATCCTAATCCTAATACTTCTGACTCAGTTTCAGCATTTTCCATTAAAGACAGTGAACTGATCATTGGGGTAATTGCAAGCTTTACTGCTTCCTTAAAGTAAGGATTTTCACGCTCATAATCTGCAATTGTTGGTGAGAATGAATAGTAAATGTCGTTAAACATTCCCATGAATTGTTTACCAGATTCTGTTTGTAACAATTGATTATCTCGTAGTTCTCTTAATTGTTGAACTTGTGGAGCTAGTTCACTACCATAAGTTGCTGTTGCAATTAGGCAACCTCCACTATCAGGGACAGGTGTAGGACCAGAATTAGATAAACAATTATCTGTAATGTATACTTCGCCAAAACTTGCTTCAGTAGAACCCTGTGATAATATTTTTTGATTTTGAATAACAAAAAGTTCTAAATAACCTTCTTGTGTTAGTTTTTGAATTTTTGCACCAAATAGAGCTTGACTTCCCATACTAGAATTGCATTCAAAAATAACATCTTCATTATTTTGACCAGCTATTTCAGTAAAGTCTATGTTTGAAGATTGAAATGCACCAGCCCATTCCGTATCTGAGAATATCAATAATTTTGCTTGTCTACTAGGTATCTCTTCATTTAATTCTGATTGTAGCATTTGCTCTATTGATTGCGTCTGCATTGTAACTGCAGGTTGTGAAAATATGTGTGTTCCAACAATAGATAATTCATCATTTGATCTTTTGAAAGGAATGGTGACTGTTCTGTCATAAGGAGTAATGGTTTCTTCATATGAAGAAATTTGCATTCCACGAATAAACACATCAAAATCAGTATCCTCAGAACCTATTTTTGCATCAATTATGGCTCTAGGTAATGTTATGATTAATTCTCCTCTTGCCCTTGCATCAATGGAAATTAGTAAAGATGTATTATCTGAATCTAATTCAAATTTTAAAACTTCTCCACCTCGAATAGTATAATCAAAATCTTCAAACTGTTGCGCAAAAACGCTTGGAACCATAACACCAATCATAGTAACTGTTACTATTGCAATAATGAATACAGATTTCAATATCATTCTCAATAATATGCCATATTTATGAAATCAATTGATTTCTAGGCACAAAATTGTTTATGAAAGCAATTAGATGTAGATTAGACTTTTGTAGCAGATATTATAGTAACTGGATTTCTAGCTAACATCATAGTACCAGTAGTAGTTTTTCTGCTCTTAGAAATAGTGACTTGTGTAATATCAATAGAATCAAACTTTAGAGTGTCAAGAATTTGTAAAACAGAATATAATGTTTCAATTAGGATAATTCCAATTACTATTCTACCACCGGTTTTTAGTTTATTTTCAGAAAGTTTGACAATATCACTAGTGTCACCACCTGTACCTCCAATAAAAATAACATCTGCTATTTCTAAATCAGATATTTTTTCTTTAGCATTTCCAAAAAGTACAGAAACATTTGAAAGATTAAATTTTTTTAAATTCTTTTTAGTTAATTCGACAGCATTTTCATCATAATCAATTGCTAACACTTTTCCAGTTGATTCAATTTGAATTCCAGCCTCTACAGAAATAGAGCCACTACCACAACCAATATCATAAACGATTTGACCTGGTTTCAATCTAGCTTTACTGAGTTGAATAGTTCTTACTTCTTCTTTAGTAATTGGAACTTTTTCAGCACGTTCAAAATGTTCATCAGGAATGCCAGGTGTTTTATAATTCCACATAAAGATTCGTCCTATTCAAAATTTAATTATAAATTAATTCCTGTAGAGATATCTCCAAGGTGTGTTAATGTATAACTTACAATCCATGTAAACAAATACAAAAATACGTAGCTACCTATACCTTGTGTAACAATTTTTTTTCTATCTGATGATGGTAATTGCATATTCATTCCTTTAGCAACTATTATTGAACCAAAAAATACTATTATCATAAATCCAATTGATGCCCATCTTCTTTCTTCACCTTCAATGTCTTCAAAAATAAAAGTAGTTGCAATACCTGCAATAACTCCTAAAGCAATACGCATCCAAAATAATTTAGCTAATTTTTTATCCTTTTCACTTTTTTCTGCAGCGTTAATTGGTGGATCTTTTGATGGTTCTTTTGAATTACTTGTAGGAGGAGGAGTATTTTCTGTTTCAGGAATATCAATATTTTCTTCAATTTTAGGTTTAGAATCATCATTTCCAGGCGTAGGTGCTGATTTTTTCTTTTTAAATTTGGCCAAAGTAAATTTCTAGCGTAAATCAAGCAAACCATGTTTAATATCTTTGGTAAAATCTTGAGCACAGTATAGGAAGGGTATAATTTTAGAGATTAAACACGATAATTATGGCATTAGCTGGAATCGAATTAAGATATTTAGTAAATCAAATTTCTGAACAAGTTCAAGGATACTATATCAGTAATATCTACGGAATAACAAAAGACAGTATTCTATTCAAACTTCATCATACAGAAAAAAGCGATCTCTTTATGATGATATCAACGTCTGGTGTTTGGCTAACTAAAGTAAAGATTGATCAAATGGAGCCAAATAGATTGTTGAAGAGGTTAAGAAGTGATTTACTTCGATTAAAATTAAAAAAAATTGAACAAATAGGTGCTGAAAGAATTGCATATTTTACATTTGAGGGATTTGGAAAAGAATTCATTTTAGTTGGAGAATTTTTTGGGGATGGAAATATTCTACTTTGTAATAATGAAATGAAAATTTTAGCCTTACAACATTCAATTGAAGTTAGACATAGAAAACTTAGTGTAGGATTAGACTATACACAACCTCCAGAAAATAATTTAGATATTTTTAATTTGACAGAATCAGATTTTGATGAATTAAAAAATACAGATTTAATTGCTGCAAAATGGTTTGGAAGAACTTTAGGATTACCAAAAAAATATGTTGAATCTGTTTTTGAAATTACAAATATAGATCCTAAAAAAATTGGCAATTTATTAACAAAAGAAGAAATAGAAAAAATTTATCAAACTACAAAAAATATTATTTCAGATATTGTATTAGGAAATCATGAACCAGTAATTGTTGAAAATGAAAAAATAGAAGTTCTTCCAGTAAAATTAGGGAAATTAGAAGGTAAAGTTACTAGTGTTCCTACATTTATTGATGGATTAGACACAGTATTTACAAAAAATATTGTAGATAAGGGAAAATCAATTCAAACTAGTGGTTCAGACAAAAAAATTAAAGATTTAGAAACTCAAATATCTGAACAAGAAAAAGCAATTGCAACAGTAAAAGAAAAATCAAAAAAGATTACAAATGTAGCAAATTCACTTTATGAGATGGTTTCTAAAGGAATTATTTCAATAACAAACGATTCTGCACAAGCAATTTTGGCAACAAATAATGCAAAATTGATTAATGAAAAAGGAATTTCAATGATAATTGTAGAAGATGAAAAAATTAAGATAAATACAGAATCACCACTTCAATCAATTGCATCTGTTTTGTTTAATCAAGCAAAAAAACAATCAGGTGCCATTAATTCAATTCAAGCAATTAAAGAAAAAACAGAAAAGAAATTAAAGAAATTCCAAAATCAAACTGAATCTGAAAGAAATTTAGAAGTAGTTTCAGAAATTCGAAAGAAAAATTGGTTTGAAAGATATAGATGGTTTACGACTACTGATGGATTTCTTACAATCGGTGGAAGAGATGCAGCATCAAATTCTGCTGTAATTAGAAAACACCTAGATAAAGACGATAAAGTTTTTCATGGTGATATTTTTGGATCACCATTTTTTATTTTGAAGGATGCTGAACATGTACCAGATACAACTATGAATGAAATAGCTTCTGCAACAGTCTGTTTCAGTAGAGCATGGAGAGAAGGATTGTATGGAGTTAGTGCCTATTGGGTACTTCCAGACCAAGTAAAAAAATCTGCACCCAGTGGAGAATTTCTTCCTAAAGGCTCATTTACAATAGAAGGGCAACGAAATTTTATCAAATCTGAGACCCTGAAATTAGCTGTTGGGATAATAAAATTAGAAGATAATGATTATGTTTTAACATGCGGACCGCCAGAACCAATTAAAAAAAATTCTATTTGTTATGCAATAATTGAACCAAATGGATTAGAAATGGCAGAATGTGCAAAAAAAATTAGAATTGAATTTTTAAAAATATTTGAAGATATTACAAGAAAAATAAATATCGATGAATTTGTACGTGCTTTACCTGCTGGAAAAAGTCAAATTAAAGAAATTAGTTTAGGGGATTTAGAAAAAGAAATCTCTACTGATAATGAATTAGAGTAGTTGAATCAGTGTCAAGAGATAATTTCATTCCAGTTTTGATTGATTCAAATTCTTCATCACTGATTGTAATTAATGGAATATTTGCTAATGCACAGCCTGTAGCAACTGTTAGATCTGCCTTTTTACAAATCATTGCAATTGGTGCTGTATTATTTGATTTTATAGAGTAGATGGTATATGCACCAACACTGCTACCGATTCCAGATGGAAATACTAGAACCAAATTTTTCATTGATTTTTCAAATAGTGTGTGATTCTTATCGCTAATAATTCCAGTTTTTTTATCAACTGTACCTAAAAAATTAATTGGATCATTTGATTTTAAAACAATTCCTTCCACTTTACCTGAAACTAAAATTTTATTCATCGTGTTTCATCTTCTACAATTTCTTTTAATGATTTTAGATTAACACCTACACCATTTGAATTTTTAAGATAAAATGCACCTTTGATACTATTAGTGGTTACTGCATCGACATCATCTTTACATATCAATGGGGTCAGACATGTACAACAATCAGAAAGAATTTCACATCCAGCTCGTTCAAGTTCTGAAATATACCCAATTTTTTGTGCCTGTTCTTTTACTGTTCTAGGTAAGAAAACCATACATCTTTTTTCAAATGAACGGCCTTTCAATTTAGCAGTAAGATCTGAAATTTCATCTAAACCTAATTGAGGACTACCCAATGTGATTATATCCCCTTTTTCTGAAGTATTGAGTTCATCATGTACATTTTGCATTTCTTTTTCATCAAATTCTATTTTTTCAGTATTTGAATCACCTTCACCAAAATTAAATTTAGCACAAGTTCCAGAAGTTCCCATTCCACCACACATTGCTTTACATTGTCTTTGATCCATTTCAGCAAGACCAGAAATATTTACAGAAGTATCACCCACTTTTCCAGCAAAAAAGCCTAACATTCCATATGATAATTCATTAGGATTTTTTACTTTCATTTCAATTGTAATGTTTGGAGAATCTTCTTTACGCAATGATGAATAAGGACTTTTTCCAACTATTGCACTAGCTAATGCACTGAATGCACTTTCTTTGTTTGTTTTTAAATTATCATAAGAATTTGCATGTATTGCTGCATTACTTTCAGCAAATGCAACTTGTGTTCCATTTTTTGGAATATCAAAAATTTCATATGGAATACAGGAAAATGATGGAATTACTCCCATTGTTTCATAAGAATTTCTAATTGAGAGCTGTTTGGAAATAAAATTTTCATCTAATTTGTAATTAGATACATTATCGATATCAAAACCCATTGGGTTCAATGTTGTTTTTACTGAAACACGGGCGTCTTTACTAATTGATGAAAGAAATTCTTCTCCTGCATCACCAATTGTATTATAATTTACACCAGAAAGATGAGCCCATTCAATTGGGACTAATTTTTCAGCATCAGTTGCTTCTCCGGTTGCAACTAGAATTCGGTATGCCATTTGCATAGTTTCCCCATTTTCACCTTTTAGAGCAGACTCTTCTTCACGAGTTAATTCCAATGTCAAAATATTGTTATTACAGTTATAATACTTGTGCGTAATTTCTAATTGAAAATGAAAAAAATACTAACTGGTATGACAGATACCATGAATTCTGTAAAACCTCCAAGAATTACAGCTTTAAGAGATCTACATAATGCAGAGACAGGTCCATTTAGTATTTTGATAGGAACAATTCTTTCAGCTAGAACAAAGGATGAAACAACTACAAAAGCAGTAAAAGCATTATTTAAAAAATATAAAAATCCAAAAGACCTTGCAAATGCAAAAGTCAAAGATGTAGAAAAAATAATAAAATCAATTGGATTTTTTCATGTAAAATCTAAAAGGATAATAGAAGTCTCAAAAATAATTCATAAAAAATACAAAGATAAAGTTCCAGAAGATCTTGAAACATTAGTGGAATTACCAGGTGTTGGAAGAAAAACTGCTAATTGTGTTTTAGTTTATGCATTTGAAAAACCAGCTATACCAGTGGACATTCATGTTCATAGAATTTCAAATAGATTAGGTTTAGTTGAAACAAAGAATCCAGAAGAAACAGAACAAGAGTTAATGAAAAAAATAGACAAAAAATATTGGATTGATATCAATGATACATTTGTCATGTATGGTCAAAATATTTGTAAACCAATTTCACCAATGTGTGATGTTTGTAAAATTAAAAAAAGTTGTAAATATTATAAAGACGCTAACGCCTCTTAGTCAGATATAAAGTTCCAACTAAAATTCCAACTCCTGCCGCAACAGCAAACGGAAAGAATGCAAACATGTTTTTTCCTGGGTCACCAGATAAAATTTCAGCAAGATATATTCCTGAATTAACTGCAGGAGGATCAGTACTTCCTTCCATTCCATGAACTGAGTATGATTCAATCTCAAATTTTCCAATATCCAAATTTGTAACAACAATTCTAGCTCCATTGTTAACAGTTAGGCCTGCTCTATCAGTGTAAGATACAATAGATTTTGCCTGAGGATACCATCCTCTATCTAAATCTCTATGAACAACAACGTATCCCTCATCAGGAGTTTGGACTGCAACCCAAAATTTGTAATCAGGTTGTGAACCCATTCCTACTTCAATGAATTCATTGTTATCTTCTTTATCATATATTCGAAAAACTGCATTTCCGTTTGGATTTGCATAAAGTAAATTATTATCAAGTGTAACTTGCCAACTTAAAGTATGAACATTATCAAGTGGAATTAACGGGGCATTTCGTAAAACTGTATTAAATTTTTCAGCAGAGATTTCCAGATTTTCAATTAATAATGATGGATTTGTTTGTTCCTGAGCAAATGCAGGAGTTATCAAAAATCCTAGAAATAAAATTCCTAAAAAGAAATACTTCATGAGCTAATGTAAATTTGTTTGAATAAATATCTAATCAACAAAAGGCTTTGGATGTTCTAAAATTACTTGTGCTACTTCTGGTCTTAAAATAAATTCAGATGGTGCTTGTCCATTTTGAATCATCTCACGAAGTGCTGTTCCACTTATTTGCTCTTTTACATCATTATCATGAGGACATGCCTTTGGAGTTGTGTACGTTAAACATTTCTTACAATAAAAGAAAGGTGGGAAAAAGACTGGAGAAATTTCTAATTCTGGATAATCATCAAAGATTTTTTGGGCAGCCATTGGATCATAGAATTTACCTACACCAGCATGATCACGTCCTATAATGATATGAGTACAACCATAGTTTTGTCTCATAATTGCATGATGTATTGCTTCTTTTGGACCTGCATATTTCATTTGTGTATGAAGTGTACCAAGTTGACATCTATTTTCAGGATAGTATAATTTTATCATAGTTTCATAACATTTTACAATTACTTCATCTACAAAATCACCAGATTTTTTCTTACCAATTACAGGATTTACAAAAACACCATCACGAGTAGTAATAGATGTTTTTTGTAACATTTCATGTGCCACATGTGGTGGATTTCTTGTTTGAAAAGCACAAATTGTTTTCCAACCTGCTTTTTCAAAAGATTCTCTAGTTTGAATTGGTGTTAATCTGTTATTTCGTATTTCAGTGTCATTTGGTCTTTGAATAAAATCAATTTTTCCACCAACGAGAAAATCTTTCATTGACATTGTATATGCAACACCAGGGTGTGATGAATCCGTAGTGCCGTAAACTCCCTGAGCTGTTTTCTCCTTATCAAAAGTAAATGTTTCATCTACATGTAATACAGCAACCCCAACATTATCAGGATTTTTTAATAAAACATCTCCAGCTTCTTTCATTTTAGAAGCAGTTTCTTCATCTACATCAAGTACAATTGGAATGGTCCATGCTAAATCATTAGCTAGTCTTCCGCGAGAAACAACACTTTCAAAGTCTTGTTGACCCAAAAATCCTTCTAAAGGACTAAAAATTCCATCAGCAATATTTTCTACATCATTTGCTAAATCTTCAGAAATACTAATTGAAAATAATCCTGTAGAATCCACTTTAGTAATTCGATTAACTAAAACTCCACCATGTGCTTTAATTGAATTATTTTCAGACATATCTGAACCTCTATTTATGGTCTATATGAAGGCCACACTCTTTGTTGCCATCTTGTTCCCACCACCATCTACCTGCACGAATATCTTCACCAGGTTTGATCGCTCTAGTACAAGGTTCACATCCAATACTTGGAAAACCTTTGTCAAGAAGACTATTGTACGGTAAATTATTTTTTTTAATATATTCTTGAATTTGTTCCCAGGTCCAATCAACGATTGGATTAATTTTTAAAATTTCTCCATGTCCATGATCTAATTGGAAAATTTTAACATCTTCTCGATTTTTTGTTTGATCACGTCTTAATCCAGTAATCCAACCATCTAAAGTATTCAGCATTTTATTCATTGGATGAACTTTACGTATTTCACAACAAAGTTTTCTATTATCTACACTTTCATAGAAAAGATTCAATCCTTTTTCTTTTACCATTTCTTCAACTTCTTTTGTATCAGGAAACAAGACTTCAATTGAAATATTGTATTTTTTTCTAACAATATCCATAATATCATAAGTTTCTTGTGGAAGTCTACCAGTATCAAGAGTAAAAAATCGAAAATTAGGATTAATTTTTAACATTATATCCATGACAACTGCATCTTCAGCACCAAAGCTTGATGCCTTTGCAACTTTAGGGTGCAAATTATCAGATACCCATTGTAAAGCTTCTTCAGTAGTTTTAATTGTTGAATTAAGTTCATCCACTTGTTCTTGCGTAAATTTTGTCACATTTTCATTTAAAATATTTCTTTTATATTGATTACCCAAAAAATTATGCTAAATTATAAACAAGTAGAATTGAAAGGAGAAAAGATGAATGAAATATCATATGTAGTAGTTTTCCCAAGCATATTTTCTAAAAATAAAATTCCTCAATTAATTAAAAATATCAAAAAGATTCTTAAAATTAAAAATCAAAAATATAGTTCTGTAAAACGTGATGGAGATATTATTTTAGTTAATGCAAATGATCCAGTATTTGCATCATCAGCTATCAATTTACTTTTTGGTATAGAAAAAATTACTATTGCAAGACAGGTAAAAAATGATTTTCAAAATATTATTTCAGAAATTACATCTATTGGAGGTAATTTATTATTAAAAGGAGAAAAATTTTTAGTTACAGTAGAAGGAATATCAAAAGGATTTCTTGTTAAAGATGTAGAAATAGCTGCGACGTCAAATATTATTGAAAAAAAATCTAATTTGGGTGCTCATCCAGGAACTGAAGAAAAATTTGATAAATTACTTTATACATATTTAACAAAAAACTATGCATACATTTCCATTTTTTCAGATACAGGAAAAGGTGGAATACCATATCAATCACAGGGACAACAAACAATTTGTGCAATTTATGATGAAATTTCTGCAGTATCTTGTTATGAAACCATAAAGCAAGGTTATGATACAAAAATAATAGTTTGTTATAGACAAAAATCAGAATTAATGAATTTAGCAAAAATGATTAATCAGATAATCCCAAGATTAGTTCAAGAAAAAATTGAAATAGAATTTTATAATTTAAAAATAAATCCAAATGGAAATAAAAATTATTTAATTTACGTAAATTCAATAATAGAAATTCTGTTAAGTTATTCAAACAATAGAATATCCATATCCTTATCGCCATTGATTTTTCCTGCAAACATTATTGATAATGCCTTAAATCGAATTTTTAGTAAAAAGAAAATACCAATCATTCCATTAGCAGGCGTAGATAATCAATTGTTTATAGAAGCAAAAGAGATTGGTTTAGAGCGAAATATCAAAAAATTAGAAAAAATGATCAATATTACATCAAATGATGTTCCAAAATTTTCTAAAACAGATGTAGAATTTGCACATAAGACAAAAAAAGAAATTTCTGTGAAATTAGGAGCAAATAATGTTCATGATATTTTAGATTCTCTAAGTGAAGATCATTGAAAATTTAAACAGCATATTTGATAAGAAATTGTGCTCAAAATAGGTGAATTCATCTACCCATGGGGAAGTGGTCATTATTCTAGGATGATGAGATTAAATGATGCATTATCAGTTCAAATTAAAGATGAATTGGATGTCCATTTTTCAAGCAAAGATCATGTAATTGAAAAATTATTGAAAAAATTTCCAGAAAAAAAAGAAAAAATCCATGAAATTTTAATGCCCACACCTATTGATGGAAAATTTGGTCCTAGTGTTTCAAAATCATTAATGAATATTCTATTACCAATTTCAAATAATCCATCATTAATTAGACAAATAATTAATTATTTGAGAGAAGAAAGGAAACTGTACAATAAAGAAAAATTTGATTTAGTAATTAACGATGGAGATATGGGATCAAATATTTTAGCAAATAATAGAAATATTCCAAGTTTATTTGTAACAAATCAATTTAGACCAAAATTATATAATTCAAGATCATATCTTTATCCATCGTTAATTTTTATTGCAAAACAAATCAATAAAGCGACAAAAATTCTTGTTGCAGATTCACCACCTCCATATACCATGTGTGAATATAATCTAAATTTCATTAAAGAATCTGAACATAAAGTAGTTTATGTTGGTCATTTTACAAATGGTAAAAAAAATGAAATTAAAACCAAAACAGATTTAGAAAAATTGATTGAAAATAATAATTTTGGATATTGGATGAGAACAGGTAATAAATCGACAAATGATGGAACAGGTCTAAGATATGAAAAGGCATTTAATCAAAATGAAATGAGAAATGAGAAAAGAATTATCTCACATGCAAGAAATGAGCCAAACATAGATTCAGTTTTAGGAACAGATGGTAAAAAATATTCAATATCAGATGCGTTAGAAAAAAAAATCGATTGGATTCAAATTGATATTGGATTCCTCTCAGAACAAGAAAAAGACACAGTTTTGAATTTATGTGGATATGCTGTGGTTAATGGTTCACATACTGTTATGGGTGAAATAATGGGAGGAAAATCAAAGCCAATAATTGGAATTCCCATATATGATGAACATACCAATAATATCAAATGGGCTCAAGAAAAAAATCTTGGAGTTTTAGCCATTAAAACCAAACATGTAATCAGTGCAATTTCAAAAATTAAGGAGAATTATGATGATTTTGAAGATAATTTGAAAGATTTTTCAAAGAATTTTATTCCAAATGGAGCAGAAAATTCAGCAAAAATTGCATCTGAAATTTTAGAAGAAAAGAGATAATAGATAATTTTAAAAAAAATTCTCATCTGGCACGCGGGATTTCGATGGGCGAACGGACCGCAAGGGATGATGAAAAAATCCGCGTGTCAGATAAAAAAAATCGATCAAATTAGTAGTGCGAACGCTTTTATGGAAAAAATTAATCTGAATTTCATTGGTTGTTTGTCCTGAATGTACAGCAAGAGCAAAAAAGAAAATTCTAACTAAATACGAAGAAGAAGTAGCTGAAGAAGATAGAGATAGACAAGAACTTTACAAATTATACGATGAAGTTGACATACCAATGGAAATGGATAAAAATACTAAAAATTTCATTTGTAAAAAATGTGGATTATATGCATCAAGAGAACAAATTTCAGATATTAGATACAAATTAAATCAAAAAGAAAGAACACGTGATGATAAGAGTGATGATTATCTTGAATGGTGGAATAAAAGTAAAAAAGATAAGAATCTAGATAGTTAGTGGTATTTTAAAATGGCAAAAAAGAAAGACGATATTCCTGAATGGGTTACTGATGAGATTCAAAATGCTAAATTCAAAAAACCTAAAGAATTAAAAATTTCAGGATATGTATTAGAATTTTATCATGATGATAATAAAATTGATGTTCAATTGTATGATGCCTTAGAAGATGGAAGACAGATAGTTACAATGGATGTGGCAAAAAAGATTAAGATTAAAGAATTAGAGAAAGGAGTTGTGTATGAATTTACTTTTGATCAGCATAAAGCTCCATTAAGTAAAAAAGTTTCAGAATTTTTAGAAAAAGAAAAAGAGATTGAAATGAATGCTATTTATCAATTTGATTTAAAATCAATTAAATTGATTGATGAAGGTGGATCCAATCAATCCTCAGAAGACGATATTGAGTAATTAAATCAGTTCTCTTTAGTAGAATCTAATTGTTTTTTAAAAGATTTCCCTAAAATTGGATTTATAAAATATGGAAATGTATGTTTGATCCATACTGCACCACGAACTACTGATGGCACAATAATTTCAAGCCTGGATGAATTTGCAGCTTTTAAAATTGCTTTTGCTACTGTTGTAGCATTTAGAGATGTTGGAGAATATTTTGGCATTTTTTCAAATGAAGGATGTTCAAAAAAATCAGTTTTCACCATTATAGGACTGACAACAGTAATTCCAACTCCACTACCACTTAATTCATGTTTAAGACCTTCAGAAAAACCCAGCATTGCAAATTTTGAAGCACAATAAGATGCAATTCCAGGTAGTCCAAAACTTGCAGCTACAGATGCAACATTAACAATATGTCCAGATTTTTTCTCAATCATTAGTGGAAGAAAATTTTTGACGCAGTAAATCATACCAAAATAATTTGTTTCCATTTGAGATTCTATATCATTTATTGATAGATCTGAAACAGAACCATAAATAGCAAATCCAGCATTATTTACTAAAATATCAACAGAGTTAAATTTTTGAATTACTATTTTTGACATGGTTTCTACTTGGTCTTTTTTTGAAACATCACATTCACAAACCAATGTGGTCACATTAAATTTTTTTAATTCTTTTTCTAATTCTTCTAGTTTATCCTTTCTTCTTGCAACTAAAATTATAATTGAACCTAATTTTGCAAATTCAATTGCAGTTTGTTTACCAATACCTGATGATGCTCCAGTGATTAAAACTACTTTATTTTTAAAATCCACAAATAAAAAAAATACTTTAATGATAAAGTGGTTTCTATTTATTTTCTGTTTTTGGAATTTTACTCAAGGCTAATTTTACTAATAAAAGCCATGTAATTGCTATTGGAACATAATATGTTGCAATTCTCCATCCAATTACTGCATCCCAACCTAAAATTCCTTCAGTGATAGTAAAATCAAATGGATTCAAATTATTTAGATATGCTATAATTCCAAATTCAGCTAGGCCTGAACCACCAATTGTGATAGGTAAATTACCAATTGCGTTGGCACCCATTACTGCCATGATGGAATCAAATGCATTTATGATGAAACCAGTTCCCATTGCAATAATCATAAATGATATTCCATAAAATGACCAAGAAGCAATTGAAACTAAAAATGAAACAGTAAAGATTTTTTTAGATTCTGGTCTTCTGAAATTTTCTCTAATAATGGTACAGGTTTCTTCCATCCAGTCATTTGTTTGATCAATAATTTTTGTTCCTTTTTGTTTTGCCAATTTTTTAACAAGAGATTCTAAAACATTTGGAACTTGAAATGTATGTTTAGAAGATAACATAAACATAACCATCCATAGTGCGGTAATTGAAATACTAGTAGCTAAAATTACTATTCCAACAATATATGCACCATTCAATAATGCAATGATTCCTGCTAGCATTGACAAGATACCTGCTGCAAGTACTTCAGTAACAATATCAACAAGTGCAATCCACGTAGCTTTCGAAAGCTCTATTCCTTTTTTCTTTAAGTAATAAATGACAATAAACTCTGCTCCGATAAACATTGGTGTTGTAAATTTAATGAATTCACTACCCACTCTTACACCAATCAATTTTAGAAATGAATCAGTATTGCCAAGATATTTTCTTGTAATATATGCAAATTTTACTCCCTGTAAAACCAATTTTATCATCATTGCGATTATTGCACCCACAAATGGAAAAATACCAATTGCAAGAATATCTTCTGGTTGAATATCAAATTGAATAGCAATTAGAATAATTGGGATCAGAGTAACAGGTATGGCTACGAGTCTCCAGTTCATTTGATATTTTTTTTAAGGAATCAAATATGAAAGTTGATAAAAATGGTAATGGGTTTTCATGCCTAGATTCAGGCACAGAGAATTGCTAATTTAAATAAAATTCGATTTTAAGATATTTCCAAAATTTAGCTCAAAAATTTCTTGATAGTAATCTAGTTTAAAATATAAGCAAAGAAAAGAAATCTACACAGATTGAAAACAATTTTTGTTACTGGTACAGCTGGTTCAGGAAAATCATCACTTGTATCAAAATTATATGAATATTATACAAGAAATGGAGCTTTTGCTGCAACGTTAAATTTAGATCCAGGTGTTGAAAGTATGCCTTACAATTGTGATGTTGATGTTAGAGATTATGTTGATTATGTTTCGATAATGCAAGAATATAATCTTGGACCAAATGGCGGATTGGTGATGGCAAATGATTTGATTGCGTCAAAAATTGATGAAATACAAAATGATGTAAATAATATTAATCCAGATTATCTAATTGTCGACACTCCAGGACAAATTGAATTATTTGCATATCGCTCTAGTGGAAGATTTATCATAGATCAAATAACATCTGATGAAAAAGCAAGTATTTTTCTTTTTGATGGTTCAATAATTACTACCCCAGTAAATTTTGTATCAATTGCACTCCTTGCAACATCAATTAGATTACGACTTAATTTGCCAACAATAAATGCAATAACAAAAACAGATGTAATAGATACTAAATTAAAAGATATTTTGCAGTGGTCAACAAATACGAATACATTAGAAAATGCAATATCTAATGATACAGATGGTGAAACATATTCATTGACTACAAGTATTTTACGAGGACTGAATCTTAGTGAATTTGAACAGGGATTAATACCAATTTCAAATTTAACTGGAGATGGAATTGTAAATCTTGAGAGTGCATTAAGCAGAATTCTTAATTTAGGCGAGGAGGTAGAAGATTAGTTGATATCAAAAATTACAGTTAGGGCACCATCGTCTACAGCCAATTTAGGTCCAGGATTTGATACATTTGGATTAGCTATAGATGCTTTTTACGATGAAGTTACATTAACGAAAACAAAAAAAGGAATTACCATAGTTACAGATGACAATATTCCCACCAATCCAGAAAATAACACAGCTGGATTAGTTGTAAAAAATATGAAAAAAAAGTTGAAAATTAAAAGTGGTGTTGAAATTCAAATTAAAAAAGGAATCCCTGCAGGATTTGGAATGGGAAGCAGTGCCGGATCTGCTGCTGCAACTGCCGTAGCATTTGATAAATTATTTAAAATTAAATTAAGTTCAAATGAATTAGTAGAATTTGCAGGATTTGGTGAAAAAGCTAGTGCCGGAACAATTCATTATGATAACGTTGCAGCATCAGTTTTAGGAGGATTTGTAATTGTTAAAACAAATCCATTAAATGTAATTTCAATAGATGCGCCAACAAATCTAAGAATGTGTGTTGCAGTTCCAAAAATTGATGTTCCAAAAAAGAAAACTAAAGTTTCAAGAGGAGTAATTCCTAAAAATATTAAATTAACAGACGCTATACTAAATTTATCAAATGCATCTGCAATAGTTGCAGGATTTATGAATAAGGATTCAGAATTAATTGGAAATTCAATTAAAGATGTAATTGTTGAACCTGCCAGACAACATATGATTCCAGGATATGAAAAAGTGAAGCAAAATGCGCTAAAAGCAGGTGCATATGGCGTAACAATTAGTGGTGCAGGACCTTCTGTAATTGCATTTTCAAAAAATTCATTTGATTTAAAAAAAATCAGTTCTGCAATGACAAGAGGATTTAAATCAAAAAATATTGATTGTCAAACAATAATCTGTAAACCAAGCAAGGGTGCAATACACCAAAAAAAATAATCAAATGAGGAAATATGAAAAAAGCAGTGATTGTATTTAGTGGCGGGGTAGATTCAGTATGTGTTGCATCATTATTAAAATCAAAATATGAATTATATGGAATTACATTTTCATATGGTCAAAAAGCAAATATGGAAATTAAGGCAGCTAAATCTTTTGCAAAAAAACTTGGGTTAAAGGAACATAAAATTATCGATATAGATTTTATGAAAAATCTTTATGGAAATTCAAATGTTTTAACCAGTACAAAAAGAAAAATTCCTACAAAGTTTGAATATTCAATTGTTGTTCCAATCAGAAATGCAGTATTTCTTTCAATAGCATCTGCATGGGCATTTACACTAAATGCATCTCTAGTAGTTTATGGCGCACATACAGGTGACACAAATTATCCAGATTGTCGTCCAAAATTTGCGAAAAAATTAGAAAATGCATTTAATGAGGGAGAAATAGATGGGATAAATTCAAAATTGCGAAAAAATATTGAAATTTGGTCACCGTATCGAAAGGGATTATCAAAAAGTGATTTGCTAAAATCCGGTTTAAAGAATTTGGGTGATTCAATTTTTAAAACTTGGAGTTGTTATGCAAATAAGAAATCACATTGTGGAATTTGTGAATCTTGTAATAATAGAAAAATTGCATTTAAAAAAGCAGGAATTACAGATAAAACAAAATATTTGAAATAATTTAATTATTTTAGAATTTTCTTTTTTAGAATTAAGCTTCTAATTATCACATACCAAACTAGAAAGAATGATGCAAAAATTCCAGTTATCATATAGTTGTGTTGTTCTGTAGTTAAATCCTCAAATGTATCAGTAATCAAAACTGCAGATAGAAATGCAATTACAATAAGACCAACACATTCAGCTGCATACCAAATCCAACTTGGAAATGACTCTTTTGGAATGTGAACATATGGATTTGCTTTTCCCATATTGATGATGAAAAATATTGATTATTTAATTTTTGAGATATCTAAAAGGACGAATCTGATGAACGTTTTCTGATTAATGCCAAAATACCCTCTTTTTCTTCTTTATTTTCATAAATTCCTCTAAATGCTGAAGAAGAAAGGGTTGCATCATTTCTGACTCCACGCATTTTCATACAAAGATGCTCAGCATCAGCAAAAACTGCAACGCCTTTTACTCCCTGTGAATATAATTCATCGGCAATATTTTTGGTTACACGTTCTTGAATTTGTAATCTTTTTGAGTATTTTTCAACTAATCTAACTAATTTTGAAATCCCAAAGACTCTACCGTTTGGAGAGTAAGCAATGTGAATTTTACCATAAAATGGTAACATGTGATGTTCACACATTGAATAAAATTGAATGTCACGAGCAATAACTACATCAGAATCTTCTGAAAATTGTACAGATAATTCTGAATCAGAGTCATAACCAGCAAAAATTTCTTTATACATACTTGCAATTCGTTTAGGAGTTTCTCTTAATCCCTCACGTGTTGGATCTTCACCAACTTCAATGATTAATTCTCTTACAAGTTTTTTTACACGTTCTTCATCCATTTGTAATTTAACCCATTTTTTCTAGTATTTGAACCTAATCTGATTTTTAGGCAGGTGCTAAGATTATGGTGCTCCAATGAATTTATGCAATTGAGGAACCACCTTGACATCAATATAATATGGAAATACTATATCATACAAATTAAGCAGTAAATCCAAAGAAGGTTCAGAAACTCCATAAGTTGGTTGAATTACAAATCCATCAATGTTATCCTTTGAAATAATTTCAAAAATATTTGTAATTAATTTTTTGAATTCAGTTGGTTGAGTTTTTGAACTAACGACAATTTTGATAAAAGTTGTTTTTTTAGAATTTACAGAAGATTCAAGACATTTCATTGTATGACTAATTAATTTTTCATAATGTTCAGAATCTACAAAGTCAGAATCTTGTGTTTTGAATTCAATTTTTACAATATCAATAAAAGGTAAAACATGGTTAAAACGATCAACATCAAAACATGATGATTCTAAATATGTAGGAATTTTTTTCATCTGAATATGTTTTGCTAATTGAGCAACAGCTTGATGTTGAATTAGAGGATCGCCTCCAGTGAAATTTACTTTGTAAGTTTGATTTTGTAAATTAGAATCAATTAATTGAATTGCATCGTCAATTGAATATTCCTCACCAGAATCAAGCGGTAATGATTCTTTAGTATCACAATAAAAACATGTGAAAGGACATCCAGCAAGTCTTACAAAAAGAGTTTTTGTTCCATAAAGAATACCCTCTCCCTCAACTGATGTGAATATTTCAAATAGTCTTACTTTCAAGTAATAATACTAATTTTTTTCATTATTTATTTAATGAGTTCAATCTATACAATTTTCGGTTCTTTTGTATAAAATAATCCAGAAATAAAGAATACTACACCCAAAATCCCAATTGTACTACCAATTAACTCAACTTGACTTTGTAATTCTCCACCCATTGGAGACCATAACCAAGCCATTAAAGCACCAATTACAATCATCGGAATACCTACTCCTACAATAATTGATTTTGAGACCATGTTGGAACTCTTTACAAAATGTATATGAAGCTTATGTTATCCTTACAGAAATTCCAATATCTTTTAGAACAACTTTTAATTCAGAATACACTTTTTTTGCATCATTAATTTGATTTTTTGATAGCAATTCTCGAATTTCAAGAATTAATTCATTTGCCTTATCAATTCTAATTTGATCTCTATCCAGGTCCTTTGCTTCCATTAATTTTTCATCTATTTGAGCAAGGAATTTCTCAAAAAAGTTTTTGATAGAATTAGATTGCTTTTCAGCTATAGAATTACGTATTTCCTTTTTAATAGAATTCATCAAATTATTTAATTCATTGATATTGTCATACGGATTTTCATTAGAATTGATTTGGTAACGTATTTCTTTAATTAATGAATAAGCTTTAGTAAATTGGTCTTTATTTTGATCAATTTTATTATGTTTTTGAGAAATTGATTCTAAAGTTTTTACATATTTTTCTATTCTATCTATTTTAGATTGTAAGTTTTGAGTAGAATTTTCTGAAATCGTTACTACAACTTTTTCTGAGGATTGTGACATAATTCTAGAAATTTGCATAAATGAATTCATTGCTAAAAGAAAGTCTTGTTTAGCTTTTTCAATATCATTATTTGACAATGATTGATCTAATGATTTAACTGCTCTATGTCCTTTATCATATAAAATATTGATATTATTTGGTATTTGATTTTCATATTTTTTATCTAATTGATTTACAATTTGTTTTTCTGCTTGTACAGCAATACGTAAAAGAATACTTGGATCATTTTGTCCATATGCATGATTAACTAATGATGGAGACATTGTACCAAAAATCAAAACAATTATTGCAAATAATGCTAATTTTTTCAATTATCTTCCTCCATATTCTTGCGTAATTTTACCAAATTTTGTAAATCTTTCTTTTCTATTTCAATTACACCCTCACGTTCTAATCGCTTTACTGCACGCCACATTGTGGTTCTAGGCTGTAAGAAATTTTTTCGTAATTCACTTTCAAGTGCTTCACCATTATTATCGAAAATAAATTTCACTAATTCCTTGTCATCCTCTCTTAAATCAGGTTTTAATTTAAAAATTGTTTCAAGATCTAAAATATTATTTTTTTGAATTGTTACAACTTCATCAATTGTTTTAACATCTTTTTGTTTATTTCGAACAAATATGACAATAGAAACTAAAACAATTGCAATAATTCCACCTGTAATTGCATACAAAAAATTGTCTTCTTCATTTTTTATTTCTTCAATTGGAGTTGAAATTGAATTAGTACTAAAAAAATAATCTATTTCAGTTGAACCTGAAGATAATGTTAATTGATTTTGTTCATTTATTATTTCCATATTCAATGGTAAATTTGTCATACCAACTATAGCAGAATTTTTTGGCAGTAATAATGTAAAATCAGAAGGAGAATCTAAAGAGAACGTCCATAGCCTACCTTGTTTAGAAACTAAATCATGAATATCATATTCAATAGTTACTACAGATGAACCAAAAGTTTGGATTAAAGCTGTATCGCCTATCACATCAACGTCTAAGAGAAAACCATCATCTCCTATCACAACTAAATTATCAATGGTGTTTCCAAAAAGATTTACTTCATAATCAGTTAGAAATGGGTCAACGTCAATTTCAGTTGAAACATGAGTAGAACCGTCTGCATAAATAATTAGATCAAGATCTCTAGGAGAACTAAAGGAAGATTGGATTGGCATTAAAGCTGCTACAACTATCATACTAGCTACCAAAAGGGGTAATTTGACCATTGTATCAAAGATACTGTCATTCCTTACAAAAAGTATTCCCTCGTCTCCTAGAGATTTTTTCGATTGGATTGGTTCGATTAATAGGCTCAATTGAGATCAATACCTTAGATTCATGCTTTCTACTAGATTTTGAAATCTTTTGAATTCCTGGAAAAAGCCTAGACCTTTTTCAGTTATTTGAAAGACTCTATTTCTATCATTTTTGACTGATTCTACTAAGCCAGCTTCTACCAATTTCTCACATTTGTCTAATACTGCATAGTGAGATAGGTTGGCTTTTCGAGAGATTGCAGATACAATGATTCCATCGCGACCACCATTGGCAGTTACGTCTAAGATATCACCCATTATGCCCATTTCGGACCTATACTGTTGTTTTGACATGCATTAGTATAGAATGGTGTTGTTAATGAGGAACATTTTGAAACTTTATAGCGGAACACAAAGCGGAACGCCCGTTTCACTGAAAAAAATCCCCGAATTTTGGTAAAAATGAGAATTTTCTCAAAATTTGTGTCAAAATGAGGCTAAAAAATTGGATTAAAATTCATTCACAAGGTCAGCTTTGAGATTCATAATAACTTTTTATTCCCAATTTCAATAGAAAATCATAAAATGTTTGATAAGTTCAAAGAAGAAAAAGGAGGGGAAATGATGGAAGAAAGAATTGAAGAGAATGTCAGCGTAGAAGAATCAGTAGAACCATCAGCAAATAGCGAATCAACTATAGGTATTGGAGAATTAATGGGAAAACGCGCAAAATTAGAAGAAGCAATTGATTATGTGGGTTTAATGATAAAAAATCTTAAAGATAAAAGAACAATGCTTGAAAAAGATATAGAAGAAGAATCAGTAGATATCAAAAATCTTAAAGAAAAATTACAAAAAGTTAGTGAATACATTGATGAAGAAAATAGAGGAATTCAGCAACTAGCAGATAAAAGAATGAAAGTAGAAAATGAAGCAGATGAAGTAGCTACAATAATCAATAATTTGAGAGATAAGCTTTCAGGTATTGATACTATCGTGGGAGATGAAGGAAATAGAGTTAAACAAATTAAAGAAAGCAGAGATTCTGTAGAAAATTAGAAAAATTTAGAGCTTGTTTGTTCTTTACTAGCAGATGGAACAGATGGGAACATTTCACCAGTTGAACTTTCAGCAACAGCAGAAGCCTCTTGTAAAATTTTCTCAGATTCTGCATTAGTTGTTTCATCTATACCAAATGCTGCATCACCTGCGAAACTTTCAGTCATAAATCCTCCAAGCATTTCTGCCATTTGACCAATTTCTTGTTCTGCACCAGGCATTACTTTTCCAAGTGATGATTTTAGATTCTTCATTAATCCCATTGTAGGTATCATAGCAACAACAGTATCACCAAGATCATTACATGTAGATAATCTTAATTCAATTTGTTCTAAAGCAATTCTAGCACTGCTTAAAATTTTTGTAACTTTACGAACTTCAGCTAATTCATTTCCTAATACTTTACTAGTTTGAACATCATGATTTTGTGTCGCAGTAACAATTCTTTGAAATAATTTAGCATCACGTTCTTTTAAACTGGATAACATAGAATCTAATTTTTTGATTTGTGATTGTAATTTTTTAATACCATCTTGAACTCGTGGTTTTAATGGGCCTTTAGGCTTGATTGTGTCATTAATTTTATCAGCTATGCCTGTTTTTGGTTGTTTGGACCATTTATCATTAAGACCAGTCATAAATTAGATTCTGGAGTTAATACTTAATTTCAAGTGTAAAATTTGGTTAACAGTACGTGAAATTTAGTTAGCTGAATAAAAAATATTTTTTATAATAGAATTTGTGATTTGTGTTATGAATAAAAAAATACTGATTATGGTGATTATTCCTATACTGGGATTTGTTGCATTTGATTGGATTACAGGTTTATCAGATGGAGATGAAAAAATCAATGACGAGATATTTCACATAACTTTAGCAGACCCTGAACTTTATACTAATGGAGTTTATACTGATGAATTTTTGATCGAGTCAGGAACATATTTTTTTAGATTTGTTCCAAATGGTAGCAGTCCTGAAATTTTATCAATAAAATTAATTGGTCAAAATTATGCATTTGAAGAAAATTTTGAACTTGTAGGCATTCCACATGAATCTGAAACTGCAAAATATTTTACATGGAAATATGAGGGAAATAAAAAAATCACAATCGATTCATTACAAGAAATTTCAATCACTATTAATCCAAATGGGAATGTGAGGGGTTCAGTATCAGTAGATTTGATAAGGTAAAAGGCGTAAACCCCATAACTGCAGAACAATAAGAGATTTCCTCTTGTGGTCAAGCGTCAAACGCCTGAGTGCCTTTTTCGTTCTGCGGGGCTACGCAAATTAGTCGATAGAAATAACAACTTTCGACATTAACTATTATAGAAAAATTCAATATTTAAGATTTTTTAACAATAATTACTGATAATAGTGAATATTATTAAATTATTTTAATAATTTTTCATCAAATTGATCTATAAATTACGAAATTGAATTTTGAAACTGATGAAATTAACAGGTAAAATTGCTTTAGTCACTGGTGGAAGCAGAGGAATTGGATTTGCAATTGCAAAAATTCTATCAGAAAATGGGGCACTTGTAGTAATTACATCAAAAGACTCTGAAAAAATAAAAAAAGCTGAAGCACAAATTACAAATTCATTTGGAATAACATGCGATATTAAAAAAAAGAGTGAAGTTCAAAATGTATTAAATAAAACAATTGAAAAATTTGGCAAACTAGATATTTTAGTAAATAATGCAGGAATATTTCCAAAAATAAAACAATTACATGAAATTGATGAGGAGGAATGGAATGAGGTATTAGACGTTAATTTAACTGGACAGTTTAGATTTACTAAAGAGGCAATACCACATTTACAAAAAACATCTGGTTGTATAATTAACATCTCATCTGATGCAGGATTAAAAGCATATCAAGGATTTAATGCAGATGCATATTCAGCTTCAAAAGCTGCTTTAATTGTACTCACAAAATGTTGGGCATTAGAATATGCTAAAGACAAAATTAGAGTTAATTGCATTTGTCCAGGAGTAGTTGACACAGATATGACAAAACCATTTTTAAAAAATCAAAAAGATATAGAATTTATGAATAATGAACATCCATTAGGAAGAATTGGTCAACCTGAAGAAATTGGAAAAGCTGCATTGTATTTTACATCAGATGATGCATCATGGGTTACTGGAGCAATACTAACAGTTGATGGAGGAGAATCAATTAAATAAATTCACATGAATTTAATACAACCCAAAATTACGAAATGATATGGAAAGTAAGAAAAAATTTAGAGCTAAACTAATAATTCTCTTAGGGGCAATTTGGATAGTAATTACATTACCACTACCATGGATAATTAACAACCCTGCAGTTTCTGACGCTCAATTTAATACAGTTTTAGGAATAATTGGGGTCATGTCAATTCCATTTATCATGCTAGGAGTTGCATGGTCTTTGAAACCAGAATTAACGACATAAGGAAAAACCATAATTGAATAATATTCCAATTTCAAATAAAATTCCAGAGTTAGATCTTGCAATTAAAGCTGCACAAGAAGCAGGAAATAGAATTTTAAGAATTTATGAAAAAGGTTTCAAAACGTTCACTAAAACTGACAATTCCCCAGTAACAGATGCAGATTTACAAAGTAATAAAATAATTAAAGAAATTCTCTCAGTCACAAAACATTCAATTCTTTCTGAAGAAGATGTTGATGATAAAACTAGATTGTCAAATGATATAATTTGGATAATTGATCCGCTTGATGGAACTTCTGATTTTATTGATAAAACTGGAGAATTTACAGTAATGATTGCATTAGTACAAAATCAAAAACCAATTTTAGGTGTAATTGCATGGCCAACTGAAAAAACCTTATTCGTTGCACAAAAAAATGCTGGTGCTTTTAGATATTCAGATAATAAGTGGGAGAAAATATCAGTTACTAAAATTTCTGAACTTCCTAAATGTAGAACAATAGGTTCTAGACATCATTTATCAGATAAAGAAAAAGATTTCATTGAAAAAATAGGAATTAAGGATTTTACAAGTATAGGAAGTTCATTAAAAGTTGGTAAAATTAGTTCAGGTCAAGCCGAAGTATACATCACTACAACAAATAAAATGAAAGAATGGGATACAGCTGCATCTCATTGTATTATTTCAGAAGCTGGTGGAAAAATGACAGATATGTCAGGAAATGAATTAACATACAACAACGAAAATGTGTATCATCAAAATGGCATCTTAGTAACCAATGGGTTAATTCATGAAAAAATTTTAACAGAATTTAAAAAATTAGAGTAGGTTTCTTTCATTAAGAAAGTCCTTTACTTTATTTGCACTATCTGCAAGAGGTTCATGTTCGGTATCAATAACTAAATCTGCTTTTTCTGGAGCCTCATAAGGATCATCTATTCCTGTAAATCCTTTAATCTCTCCTTTTCGAGCCTTGGCATACATGCCTTTGACATCTCTTTCTTCACATTTTGCTAATGAACACTTTACATACACTTCTGCAAATTGATCACCTGCAGAAATAATTTCTCTAGCATTTTCTCTATTTTCAACATATGGTGAAACTAGAGATACTACACTTGGAACACCATGATTTAGCAAAAGCTTAGCTAAATGAGCAACTTTTTTGTTATGTTCATCACGTCCTGCTTTTGAGAAATCTTTTGGTGAGAACCATTCTCTTAGTTCATCACCATCAAGCATTGCCAAATTTGGAATATCTTTCTGCAAATCTTTTACAATTGTGGTCTTGCCTGAACAAGGAAGACCAGTCATCCAAAGAATGAAAGGTTTCATATTCAAAAATGTTGAAATTACTAATAAAGAGCTTACGTTAATTTTGAACCCAATTTTGTTTTTCTAAATAATCAATCTCTTTAATCATATCTTCCATTTTTTTTGAAACTGTCATTACAGATTTGAATTGCTCATACATTTCAAACTCCTCCTCTTTAGAAATTATTTCAGCTTCGGCTTTGTCAAAGAAATTTTCTTCCTTTTTCATGTGATCCATTAGATAAGTAGAGTATGTTTTCAAAAATCTTGCAACAGGTTCTCGTGCATCTTCACCATTTTTCCATCGTTTTACATGCTTTTTTATTTGAATTGCAATTCTTCTTGAAAACTCATGTTCAATTAACAATGCTCGAATTTCTTGTTTTAAATGATCATAACTTGCAACGCATGGAAAATATGAATCCTCTTCTCGAGAATAATGAATTGAATCAAAGAATTCCTCAATAATAATTGTAATTTTTTCTAAATCTGAAATTGGAATATTTTTGCCTGCATAAAGTTCCGTATAACATTTTATGATTATTTTATCTAAACGCCTAATTTGTTTATGATCTTCACGTAATGAATCAGTCGCACTCAATAACAAAAATTATTCTTGTATTGGATTTAATGTTTTACAAACTATCAAAACACTCATGAAAAATTCAGTTTACTTTTTAACCATATATAATTTCAATCAATTAGTAATGGATACAATTACTTTAACAATATTAAATTTGATAACATCACAAATTGAAGGTTTTTCATTTTCAGAAATTAATTCATCAGTTATTTTGAATAAACTGACAGAAATACAAACGTCAATTTCTTCATTATCAATACAGGATGAGCCAATTGCTGCTGCACCAATAATATTACTTGCAGCAGGTGTTGTAATATTTCTTGGAGTTGCAGGTGAAGCATTTTTTAAAAAAACAGGTATTCCAGATGTAGCATTTTTAATGATTCTAGGTGTAATTATAGGGCCAGTGTTTGGAATTATTCAAGCTGAAGCCGTTATTCAAGTCGTCCCATATTTTGCAGCACTTGCATTGATAATTATCATGTTTGATGGTGGATTAAATTTAGATATCAAACATGTAGTAAAAACTGCGCATTATTCAGTTACTTTAGCTATTGTGGGTTTTATTCTATCTGTAATAATAATTTCAGTTGCAACACATTACGTTTTAGAATGGACTTGGCTAGAAAGTATTTTGCTAGCTTCAATTGTTGGAGGTAGTAGTTCAGCAATCGTTTTTGGTTTAGTTAGAAATATCAGAATATCAGAAGAAACAAAATCAATTCTGAGCTTTGAGTCAGCAGTAACAGATATTCTTGCCACAATTATTGCATTTATTTTATTTGAAGCTGTTCTTGCGGGTCATTTTGATTTACAAACATTACAAGAAACAATTGGCAGGGCAGTTGTTGTTGGTTTAGTTTTAGGATTTGGTGTAGGAATACCTTGGATGTATATTTCAACAAAATTTGGAAATGCACAACACGCGTATATGTTGACATTATCAATATTATTTGTACTATTTTTCTTAGCAAATTCATTTGGAGAATCAGGAGCACTAACAGCCTTAGTATTTGGTTTAATGATTGGTAACAAAAGACATCTTTCCAGAATTCTTAGATTCAAGGTTCCTAGAATTGAGATGGATGATCCAACCCACAATCAACTGACATTTTTGGTAAGATCATTTTTCTTTGTATTTGTCGGGTTAATGGCAACATTTGGACAAATTGAATATATGATATTTGGAATTGTGATAACAATTGCAGTATTTGTTGGCAGAGCAGGTGTTGTAAAAGCTGTTTTAACAAAAAGATTTTCCAGATTAGATAAATCAGTAACAAATTCGATGATTCCAAGGGGTTTAGCTGCTGCAGTACTTGCAACTTATCCAATAACTATGGGATTACCAAATGCAGAAGCATATCCACAAATGATATTTTTCATAATTTTATCCTCTGTAATAATTACAACAATAGGGTTAGGAAAATCAAAAAAAATTCCACCACCAGATTCAATTCGAGGAGGATTTGTAAAACCATCAGATGATTCATCAGATAATGAAATTGTTACTGAAGAAGTAGATGAGTACCATGGAAAATTTGATGGCGGATTTATAAAACCATCAGATGATTCTAAAAAGTAGTAAATTTTTCATTAATTTTGTTAAGATATTTGTTATTGTAATCGTTAAACATCTCAATTTTACTTTGATTCAAAGCCATAGCTCCAGGTCTGGTATTCACATGTTTTTGAGAAATTTTTTGTTGCTCTAATATATTTTCCAATTTTTGTTTTGAAATTGATTCTAAATTTTTAATTAACATTTGAAATTCTTTTTCAAATCTAATCTTTATTTCAGAAATTGAAGGTTCTGAACCAATAATTTCTTGAGTCATGATATTTCCAAATACTTTCTTGGTTAGTTCTAACAATATCCTAATACAAAATTAGTGATATAAATTCAATTTGATATTTTTCAATATTAGTAATGCTGCTCAAGCTGGTTCACCTAGAAAATGTACAGTATCATTATTTACAACAACTGTTCGATCTTTTGGAATATGGTATAATTTTTTTGAGCCATTTTGAGATTGTACAATTAGTTTTGAAAAGGGATCCTTTAGTGATTTGTACAAAATTCCTTTATCACTAACAGATTGAGACCAATGAACTCCATTTACAAATGAAATTGTTTGGAATTTAACTACCTGATATGAGTAAACCATCTTCAATTAATTATTAATTATTGCAGTCATTAAGGATTTTCCTCCAATTAAGGCTGCAATAGATAATCCAACATTTGTGAAAATATTAACAATAAATGAAATGTATTGGTTACTTTCAAGTAGATTACTAGAATCAAGTGCAAAGGCAGACATTGTAGTCAATGAACCACAAAAACCAACAGCAGCAAATAACGAATATTTTGAATCAAGATGCCATTGTTGTGAAACTACTACAAATACTCCAAGAATAAATGCTCCAGCAATATTGACTATCAAAACGTTAACAGGCAATGTATTGAAAATTAATGGTGATTCAGTAAGCTTGTATCTTAGAAATGCACCCAGAACAGAGCCCATTCCAAGAAAAATAAATTCCAAACCTTTCATTGATATGAAATTGCTTTTAGGGCTTATTAGTGGTATTATCAAAAAAATATGCTGACATTTTTATAGCTTTGAGAATTCAAAAACGTAATGTCAATCAAAATAAGATGTAATGATTATGGTTATGAATGTGATCATGTTTTAGATGAGGAATTAACTATGGGCTTGATTGGAAAATTAAGAGATCATTTTGAAGAAGAACATGGGCTTGATTATACTATAGAGGCAGTTACACAAATGATTACAAATCGTGGGCATTCTTTAGAATCAATTAAAAAATAGAATTATTAATTAAATTCACTTTGGCATATTTACTATTACAATAATTGCTGCACATACTCCCATCAATGCTAGCATATATTTTCTATATTTTGGATCACTTGTTCTCATAGTATTAGTAAAAACATTATAGGATTTAAAAATTCAGATCATTTTTGAGATGTTGAAATTTTACCTAAAATTACATTTCTAACTTTAACCATTTTTCGTGCAAGCATAAATCCACCAGCAGTCATAGAGCTACCAACAATAATGTGTAAAATTCCTAAATCTGAATTTAGTAAAACATATGCCAATCCAGCAAGCATTAACAATACACCAAAAGCTGCAAAAATAGCCATCATTATTGGAACTCTAGAAGGAACTGGTGGCAGATAGGGTTCTTCATCATATTTGGCTGAAGATGCTTCAATATCTACAATATCTTTACAAACATCACAACAGCGGTGTCGTTTTTTATTTTGCCATGTTTGAGTCAAAAAATAGAAATCTTGATGACATGAATCACATGATCTCTTAGGAAGAGTGATCCTACCATGATCATCAAAGTCTTGGCCCATTTTTTTCATACACTCTCTACAAAAATATCCAGGAATTCTCCATTGTTTTTGAAAATTATATTTTTTAAATCCCAATGATGCGTTACATCCTGTACATGAAGTCATATTATGCTCCTTTTGTGCTATTTCCACTAAAGACTTTTGCTATTCCCTTTCTTGCCTCAATTATTGGTAAGAAGATGATTATTGCAGATGCAATTCCTACCCATACTATTGAGATTCCTACCCATACAGCATAAGAGCCCATTTCAAATACATATCCTGATGCAATTAATGGCAATGGCCATGCGATGATAAGGATTAAAGTCATGATGCCTCCTCCTTTAAGACTAAACTTGAATGCTCTCTTTAATGTCTCTTCATCTTCTGCTGCTGCAGCTTGATCCGCAGCAGAGACTTCTACAAGAGTAATCTTTGTTTTAAGATCATTCCAATCAAATGTTTTGCCTGCTGCAAGACTTCCAATTATTGCAATTATACCACCTGATAGGATTGCAGTAATGTTTGCGAATAGCATAGCGTAATTGTTACCTAGACTAGCTAAGTCAATAACACCACCTGATTCGACAAAACCACCTGCACCAGATGCTGTTATTACCCATACAGTTGTTGAACAGAATAATCCAATAACTGCTCCCGCTGTCGCAGCAACTTTGTTAGTTTTGGACCACAGTATCGTCAGTGCAATTGGAATTACTGCTGAACCAATCAAGATACCCATTGCTAAATACACGAATCCAAGACTTAGACCCATACTAAGCAGTACTACAGCTAGACCACCCATACCAAGCCCGAACGCAACAATCGTCGCCCTAGATACTTTAACAAGCTGCTTACCAGATGCTTGTGGATTCTTGTAAGTTCTATACAGATCATATGTAACCAGAGAGGATACTGCAATTAATTCCGCAGATCCTGCAGAAGTAACTGCCATGAATAACATTGTTAATACCATAATTGCTCCAATTTCACCCATTAGAGCAGTTGCAGCAGCTGGAACTACTAAGCCCATTTGAGCTTGTTGCATAGTAATATCCACATCAAGCGCTACCGCCGTCAGACCCATCGTTGTTGCAAGTGTAAATGGAATGGCAAACCAACATAGTCCACCAAGTAAGAAACCTTTCACAGTTGATCCTGGTTGAGCTGCAATTGCACGTTGCCAATACGCCTGATCTACAAAGACAGTTCCAAAGTTTCCAACTATGTTAATGATACCAAACATCAAACCACCAGCTGATGCCATTGTCAAGAAAGCACCTGCGGCATTACCCTCAACCGGTCTTATTTCAGCTGCTTGTACTAATTTTTCATACATTCCTTCTATACCACCAGTAATGTCAGTATTGACATAGACAGCTGCAACGAAGGTTAAGATGACTACAAAAATAATGATAGTGTGCATGTAATCTGCAACAAAAGTTGCTTTTAATCCACCAACTAAAGTGTAAATCATAACACCTATTGGAATTAAGAATGCAGCCAATGAAATATCCATGCCGGTTAAACCGTTGACAACTGCAGAACCTCCAAGAAGAAGCATTGCAGTTACAATCATGTTAGTCATTAATGCAAAAACTAAGAATATTTTGTGAGAACCATTACCATATCTTGCGCGAATAATTTCTAAGAACGTGTGTGCATTTGGTGCTTTTCGTTTTAATTCAATAGCTAAAATTCCAAATAATAAAACCTGAATGGATGCACCTGCTGCGTACCAAAATGGACCACTGATACCATATTGATATGCCACAGTTGATGATTGAAGTAATGTTGCAGCCCACGTCCATGCTGAAACAATTGCTGCTGCAGTAAGACCTGTTTTGATTGTTCTTCCTGCAGTGTTAAACATTTCAGAAGTTTGGCTAACACCGAGATATTTTTCTTCAATTTTTACCTCTACTGTAATAATTACAGCAAAAACCATTCCTAAACCAACAACAATGGCCCAACCGATCCATTCTGGCAAGGCTTCTCCAACAGCAAAACCTTCAGAGATTGCACCTGCTGCGTATACGGATTGAGGAATACTAGACACAGTAATGACAGCAATCAAAGCTAAGATCGAAAACGCATAGATGGATCTAGGGATGGACACTAGCGGAAATAGTGGTAATCAACTACTTAAGGAATTATAAATTTCTTCGAATTCAGCAATTAAAATAGAATTTAAATAATTGAAACGCCTTGTCTCGTGAAAATAATTTTTTGGAAATAATTAGAATTTAAATAATTGAAACGCCTTGTCTCGTGAAAATAATTTTTTGGAAATAATTAGAATAAATGATACAGTCTACCTAAAGATAATTTTGTTGCTGCATCAGTTGTAGTAATTTTTCCATTCAC
>Ga0222719_10000735_pt1 | contig 32761 bp, 47 predicted proteins | sample C33_34DmetaG_FD_165039 | JGI IMG/M metagenome (GOLD analysis project Ga0222719, IMG submission 165039) | Estuarine water microbial communities from San Francisco Bay, California, United States - C33_34D | ecosystem: Environmental > Aquatic > Marine > Unclassified | place: USA: California... | reverse complement strand
AGCCATATCGGATTCTTGGCTTATCTTATTGGTTGAATATGGACTAATAACCATCACCACCACAAAAATAGAGAGCATCACCACAAAGGATAACCCTAATTGGAAATCAATGGAAAAAAAGTATCCAGCAGTAAAGATGAACTCTAAAATGTGAGGGATCACAAAGGTAGTTAATTTACTATACCAACTTGTAACCACATGTTGAGATCGTAATATTTTAGAGAGCAAGTCTCCTGTTAGCAACTCTTTGTAACTCTCCTTTTGATCATCAAAGACATTCTTCAAGAAGATCTCTTTACACTTGTGTTGAAACAATGGAATCATCTTGGAGTCATTTAAGTCCATCAATGCGTAACCTATTTGTAAGAAGGCAGTAACACCTAATATAATCAACATATTGTTCATCGCAAACTTGTTTTGCTGAATCGATTCGAACAAATTACCATATAACTTAGACATATATATATCATTAATGGGAATCAACATCATAAACAAAAGCGTAGTCACGATGTATATAGGATTCTCGCGAAGAAACTCATATATGATGTTGATTACTACTTTTGTCATTCTATATATATTATTATTCAAATAGATATATTTTTAGATTCTCGATCTTAGATAAGTCATGTTTATATCCTTCATATCAATGTATATGTTCATAATTTACCTTTTTATACTTGCTTTTGATTCATGTGTAGCTAAGGCATCCGCTTCCGCATTTCCCTTATGAATAAAGTCTTGTTTATTGGTATGGGATCGAACATGATTAAACACTAGATGATGGTGTTTTTTGAGATCTTTAATCATATTCAAGGAGGGTTCAATCAAATCACGATGTTTGACTGGTTTTTTATTTGATGTTATCCATTGGTTTCGCACCCAATTCAACGACCATAATGTAAGAGACTTGATAGAATAATCACTATCACTATGAATAATGATATCATATTTTATAGTTGAGTTTAAGGATATCTTCTGTAAATATTCAAGTGCTTTGTATATCGCATACAGTTCTACTCGTTGATTATTTCCCTCACTCATGGTACCACTTACTTCTGCTATCGTCTCTTTATTCTGCTTCACCACATAAGCCCATCCTAACCCAAGTGTTTTATGTGTCGCTTTCTCTTTGATCTCACTACCATCTGTAAAGATATCATACTGAACTCTCTTTGTTTGTATGAGAGGAGTTTCTTCTTCCTTCATGTTGTTGATGTATTTCAAGATACTATTTCCTCCTGTAAACATGATTGTGTCTTTGTCTGTGTCTACTTATTCTTGTGTATATATTGTTTATAGACTATAAACCAAATTATTAGACTTATCAATAATAACAAGATCAACTTTTTGAAATCAATTTTGATTGAGGTATAGGGAAGCTTGATGATGGTTTGTGTACCCCAAAACCCTACACTTTGATTCATGATATGAATATTATAGATTGGATTCTTATATCTTATAGTATCGTCATAAGTAGACACCAATTGTTCATTATGTATATTTAAATGATTGAATTGTACATCAATATGGTAAGCCACTTTCATGTCTTTGATTCTATTCGCACCTTGTCTCGTTAAAATATATGCTGCTGTACTTCCCGCCAATCTAGCTTTCTTATAACATAAACCTTGACAAAACAGCCTAATCACATCTTTGTCTTTGTGATCGTTGTACAGTCTTTGTACATCGTTTATGAATGTATTATGATGTACAATTCGAACATCATCTTCCACCACTACACAATATTGATGTCCATTCATTGTGTCCAAGAAATGTTTCGCTACTTCAATATGTGATAGAGCACAACCGATCATTTCTTTGGTACATATCTGCTTACACAATGCGGTTACATTATGGAGATTTGTATGTGTTGAACCATCAATCGCATTGAATCGTTCCACATTTGTTAGGTTTGCTTTCTGTAGCTCATTCTTGGTTCTTTCTAAACGATCTGGTGATCTTTCCAAATTAATAATGTAGGTTTTGAACATTTAATCTAAAAAAGATAATTGGTCATGGATACAACTCCCAATATGCTAATTAAAAATAAATTGTGGAAAGAAACATATGTTTCTATTTGATAAGTCAATTTGGTTGTTAATAATATCATGTTAGCACATAACTTCTTAATTAATGTATTTGGAGTCTGTGTATAAAGAAATAAACTTCTAGCATTTCTGTCATATCTTGTTGTTAACCATTTTAGCATTATTGCTAATATGTAACAATATTTGGGGTACAATACAAAATGTAATTTAAGAGTTATTCTAGGTTCTTCAATTTTGTTAACAGTAGATTTAGATTCAATGTAATGTATTTCTCGGTTAAAATCAAATCCTAAGCAGTCACCATCTGATAAATAGTATTTCTCATTTAATCTATCTATATGTGTTGATATAGTTTCATTTTTATTTAAAGCAACTATACATCTGTACACACTACAAAGAGGAAATAAATAATAAGGTCCATCTATATGTTTGTTATAAAATACTGTGTCGGATGACCCTTCAATCCTTTTTTTAGAAGATATATAAATTTCATCCATTTCAACAACTGGTTCTATATTTAATGTATGAAACATACCAACACATTTATTTCTAATCTCATCAAAATGATATTGTATATCATCGTCCAATGATACATACCATTCATGAAAAGTTTTTTCAATGGAGCATTCTTGTTTGTCTTTAACCCAATTAATAATCTTATAAAAACTTTCACATTTGTCTAGTTTTCTAAAATATGTTTTTGGATAGGGAAATATTAGTGAAAGCACTTTCTTTAACGAATTAGCAATGTTTACATCATTGTTATAGATATGATATGAAATATGACAAACTATTCCTACATTTCTAATTAAAGTATCAAAATAATTAAAAAAACAGTAGTGTAAAGAAATAGTTAAACCATCTTTGAAACATTTTAACTTTTGATTTGTTTTAAAAAATATTTTCATGTTTTAATAAAACAAACAATTGTTTGAAAAAAATTGAACATCTGAGTGTTTTCAAAGCTTTACTAGATAAACCATGATCAAAGCCTTCTTTACTGCTGTACATAACTACCAAAATCACATGGATAATTGTAAAGTCATGTATGTTGAAGCATTGTGTGATGACTTCATACATACTTGTATTCATGAAGAGTCCACCATTGATGACCTCAATCATGGGTTTGATACATATCAACAATCACTTCATAACTTTGTAGAGTTTAAATCTTTTTGTAAACACATGAATCATCATAATTATAATGTTCAATCCAAGACATACCTTCGAGTTGTGAAAAATACATTCAAACAAATGCGTAAAGAATACGATGATCCTTATATTCTGAAATCGTTCACAAACAAACACTCCACTCTAGGATACAAATTGAATGAATTTATGAAGTTGTGCACGAGATGGTACATTGATTGTTCATTGTTAACACCAAGGATATTGTGTGATAAAGAGATGTTTCATCAATTTTGTACCACCATCAACTCGAATATGAACACAAACAATCAAATCAACATGAATTCAAACTTATTTCAAGTCTATTTTGATGATTACTTCAGTCACTTATTTACTAACGCACAAACAGTAAAGAAAGGATTGCGTAATCATAATTAACAATCACGAATGAATTATGAATGATGATACATCAAGTCTACTCCTTGTAATACTCTAGTGCTATTGAATATTCTTCCATGGTATGTTATATTTTTATTCTCGAGAATAACAACCTTGTGTTTGGAGAAAGGAGCCTTGTACATGTCCACATTAATGTTCGGACGCTTAAAGTTGTTGTTCCGACAGAAGTAGTTGAAGTGCTTAAAGAACTCATCCATAGGGATACAATGGGATTCTTCGAGGATCACTTGATTGGATGCTAAGAACGCATTCAGAGCATTGGTAGATTGGGCCATCATATCTTGGGTATCCAAAAAGTACTTTGGTAACCAATTCCATATGTCCTGATTCTTATATTGTAAGGCATAATTCAGATAAACCAGATTGCATTTTTTTATGATCGCATCCATTTCATTTTCCAGTTTCTTACCTAACTCTGGATCACCTTGTACAACTTTATGATCAAATCTGGTCACCACAATCCTTCGTTGAATGCTTGAGGCATTATCAATGAACCCAGGATTTTCATTACCACCCAACATTCCATGAACATTCCACTGAACAGTGATTGAGGATTTGTTCTTAATGTTTATATTGATTCGACCACCACTGACCATCTCTTGAAACTCTGCTTGATCAATACCCCAATCATTCTTGATTTCTGGAGCAATAAAGATCTTTTTGTTATAAATATCTGATAAGCCAAATGTCTTCTGATAGTTGTTGCCAATAATACCAACTTGATCATGATCATATAAATTTCGAATAATATGATGTATAGTACTTTTTCCAGTCCCACCACTTCCTAACAAAAAAGGAATCACTTGCCATTGATCAAATTGTCCCAATTCATATAACATTCTCCCCATAAACATCTTATTGATTTCCATCACTTCATCTGATAATTGTTGGTATTTATAGATCGAATCCAGATATGGTGTATGAATTTCATATGGATCTGATGTGTTAGCATATCGAAATGGAATATTAAAAAACTTGGCGGACACCTCATTCGAAGTCAATGAATGATGTTCGGGTGATTCATAATGAATGAATTTGTCAGAAATGGTGTAGTAAAGACCATTTTGAAAAGAAAAAAGATTTCTATTTTGATGTAATGTAGGCAATCTTGTATCTGTTGTTTTTATCAAATAAGACTCAATTTGCTTATCCATATCTTTTGTGCTTGTCAATAAGAGCCAGTTTTCATAATCATTCGTCATTGAACAATGTTTATGAATGAACTCCAAAATAGTACATACAGGTTGCCAAGCATGTGTTTTGTGAGGGATCGTAATTTCTTGATACAACATTGAATTGTTACCATTTCCATTCATTACACATTCACTCTTTCGATACTCATGTTGTTCCAATAGATCTAAGATCTTTAGCAATAGTTTTTGGTATGGTTTCAACTTATTGAAATCCACTTCTGTAAATTTGTATAATAGATTATGGTTGGATGTTTTAGACTCATCAACTGTTTGTGTAAGGACTTTGTAGTTTGTTAAAAGTTGTTCAGCATAATAGATTTTCTGTAATACCAAATTGAATCGCTGGATAACCTCATCGAATCTGTTCTGTTTTCTTAGTTCATTCGCAATGTTTATCATATTCTCTTTGATTACACTGAAATCAGGATCTAATAACTTTAATTGGGTAAGTATACCTTCATCATGGTAGTTCATATTCCATTCTTCTTCACACCTGTACGAAAGATCATGTACATATATATTGAAGTCAGTTCTCTAAAAGAAGTGTATGATCTGTACATTCTGTTTTTGAGATAGTATTTTAATGTATCTAATGGTTTATGAATATGCATGGTTCTAAGTTTTTAAATCTTTAAAATAAAGGCACAAAATGTTTGGTAGTGTAAACTCACCGTTCAAGACTTGTGAGGATGTTGTCGATATTCATGGTGTAACTTATTCAACACCTTCTCAGGTCTATATATGATCGCTTGATCATTCATTCATTCCATTGTGAATGATTGATAAGAAAAATGATGGATGACATAATGAATGTATAATATGAATGAGTATGTGTGTAGAATGTGTGTATGGTGGAGCGTTATAGCGAATGTGATATATTGAATGAATGGTGGTATAGTATGATGATGGTGTGGATAAATGAATGCGTGAGTCTATTGAATACTATGGCTTTCTTGGGATGGAGTATTCGAGAGTTTCAATGATACTGTTTCATTTGATTGTTGTTTTGATTGTTGTGATTTCGATTTGTTCTCTACAAACTTACTAATGTTTGATACTAATTTTGTTGCAAAGTTGTTCTGCTTGTCTACCAAGTACATGTTCAAGAGTGCCGATTGACACATCAAATGATTCCCTATCATCTCTCACCTAATTCCCCCCTAATCCTCCAATTATTCAATAAATTAGATTTTAATTTTTTGCCTAACTCACTTTTTCTCATTTTACCACCACCATACCATCTTCATCCAAATACATCTGTGTGAATACTTTCTTTTGGAATAAATCTTTCAATTGTAGTCCTAATTCAAGAACCCATGGTGGTGTTGGAATTACTGGAACACTATGCATTTCAGACAAATCTCTGAACATCAAACTATAAGTCATCTTTTGTTCCATAGTCAACGGAATCTGTTGCATTGTCGATTTTACTATATGTATAGACCTTCTTTTAAATGTTAATCATATCTTTGATCATTGCGTAAGAATAATATGGTCCAATCATATAAAATCCAAAATACACTACCATAATATAGGTAGGTAAGGTGGATATTCCTTGAGGTATGAGATGTATAGGATAGATACAACGAAAATAAAAATACCATAATACTTTACCTGAAACATAATATAGTTTCAGTGTTTGATATGGGAAATATTCATTGACATAATGATGGACCGCTAATGGTATGTTCGACAATTCAGTAATGAAATAGATGTGACGCATAAGTGGATAATCATAACTCAAGAAGAATATCGCAAATATATGATGTATCTTGTATTGAAACTTTTCCATTTTTGAGATACATTTGTAGGAGTTCATCAGTAGAAAGTCAAGAGCGTAAAATGCAATTGAGGATTCATGAATAAAAGATGCATTGAATGCGAACATGGTAAGTGTAAGAAAGAGATGGACATGATTTAATGTATAATTTACCTTTTTAGCAAATCTCTTCACTGGAATATGTACAAACAACCAAAAGTTGAATAGTTTACATATCTTTAAAAACATGATTTGATAGATGTTTGTATACACAAACCAATATCTATTTAAACCAATATGCAACTATATATTTTACAATGGATTTGTTCAAACCAACCGAGTGTTTTCGAAAATACTATACAATTGAGAAATATGAACCTAAATGTTCGTGTATTTTTAAATGTAAGTATCCATCCCCTAAAGAGCTTGCTTTAGAGAACATTAAGAAATATAATGCTGAGACTTTCTTTAACTTTCTAAAGAAAGACAATCAAAAAGAAATGATGATAATATTTTCCCTAAACCAACAAGGCGTCTCGCCAACCGGATTCGAACCAGTGACCTAGAGATGACAGTCAAAATACTACAGTCTCCCGCTCTACCAACTGAGCTATAGCGAGCCTTATGGGACCAATATTATCATACACTTTCAAACTATTTTAATGTTTAAATCCTTTTCCTAAAAAAAATTGAATCTAAACAAGCAACGGAATCTAAACAACAACTTTATCCATTCATGACGCATAAATACATTAAATCTGCTTTAGTCTATTACAAACAAAGCATTCCTTTTATGACACCCAAAGTACACCCAAAGATGCTGGGGAGGTGGAACTTAAAGACAAATAAACAACAAGAAGATATTGTTACCTTTTGGGCAAATTCGGATCATTGTGGTGATATAATATGTGGTAACCCTTTAGAAAACAAAAAACTTCTCGAAGAAAATAACAAAAATTGAAAACAAATTTTTGATTAGACAAAATAAGAATACAATTATGGATAAGATCCTTCTTGAGATGATCATTACAGACTTTGTTCGTTGTATGGAAAATGATTCATTTCCATATGAAACCTTCTGTGATATTTGGGATCACTATGATCCTATTACAGAAGATTCTAGAACAAAAAATAGAATCTACTACATATGTCTAGATGTAATATCGTGTATTAATTAATAATTACCAATCATCTAATCATTTTTATATTCGGTTGTTTCATACACTTTGCTTGTCCTGTAATTTTTCCTTTGGAAACATATCGTGCTTCCAAATAACACATCTTGATACTCTTTACATTTCTATGTTTCGAATGTTGATGTATAAGCTTCCCACCATACACAATATCTTCCATACTTACTCCTCTAGTCTTATTACGAATGAAAATGTAGGCAGATGTGTAGTCATGTAAGTGAACCCAAATATCATCTTCATCAGCTTCATCTAACAGTTTCCAATTCTCTTTTGCATTACTTCCCATAATATACATGGTGTCATTTTCTTGGAAAGTTTTCATCATTCAAAACGAAGTGAATGGTGATAATTGAGCATAAGAAAAAGGCTAAAACATTACAGATCAATCAATTTTTCCTTTTATACTGTTACTGTTTGACTTAACCATTGAATGAAATAGATCCCATCACTCTGATAAATATTGATTTTATTCTGTTTCATCATGACTTCAAGTTCAAAATCATTTATGAATTGATTGTATATAGAATTGTATGATTTCTTAAAAAGGTACAGAGGAATCGGTCTTGTTATTGGTAAGTTTTCATTATGAGCCTCAAAGGTCATCTTTACATTTTTCTCTAACTCACTCATGTTAAACATTTGTATTTCAGGTTCAAGTGTAGGTTCAATTACTTCTGGTTGGATTGGTGGTTGGTTTGTTGATTGGTTTGTTGATTGAATAGTCTTCGGTATATGAATATACAAATCTTTTCTATACTTTTGTGTCTTGAAAGCTAGATTTGTAAAGTTGATGTCTGAGGTTACAATCATATAAGTGTTGATCGCATTTACACCATAATAATCATTCAACAGATCTTCCATGAGATCATTCGTGATTGCCAAATGAATGGTCTCATGGGTTGCGTGTTGGATCTGTTTCTGCTCTAGAATATTGATCTCACACAAACTATCCCATTCTTTCATACATGGGTCCTTCCAATCACCATAAACACATATCTTTGTAGTACTGTCACCAATATCATTCATCTTCACTTTAATCTCATGATAGCACTCACTAGAAGTGAAAGCACCATTGATATAAATATTCATTGTTGAAGTGATTGAATTTTCTATAATTCGAATGTTGAATAATGAGTTTAAATCTGTTTGAACGATTTCAATTTTTTAAAACCAATCACCGATGGAGAAAAGATTACACAAGAAGATGAGAGTTCGTATAATATTCAACCAACTTTCTCATATAAAAATGAATTCATTGATGTTCCTAGTGGGACTCGAACCCACGACTTTCGGCTCATAAGACCAACACTCTAACCAACTGAGTTATAGGAACATACTTTTCTATGTTAACAACTTTTTAAATCAGTTTTTGACAAAATTGATTCCAATCTTAAAGACGAAACTATTTATATAGATGTTAGAAAGTAAAACCAGAAATGGAATGTATGAAAGATAATAAACCTTTAACAACCAAGGTAGCTAGATGTTCAGTACAAACAAAAAAAGGGACACGATGTAACATAAGGACTTCCTATTGTGTAGATAATTACTACTTTTGTCATGTACATCGTAATAAGAAAGATGATACTTGTAATATATGTTTCGACCCAATCTGTAAACAATTGTATGTTACAGAGTGTAATCATCGTTTTCATAATGGGTGTATTCTTCCATGGTTAATGAGACAAAATACTTGTCCTATGTGTAGATATGTTTTTACTCAGCGATTGTGGATTACTGTTGGAATGTATCGAAACTGTTCTCGTAAGTTTAATAAAGGTATGGTGAGTTACTTTTGGGTAGAAACAAAGAATTTCAGAAATTATCTTCAGTTGGGTGAAGTCTTTCAATCATTTTTGAATGAACATCCGAAAGAAGAAGACAGACCCATTCGACTGTCTAGACAACTATTCTATGTTACTGTCAATGACATCGGTCATGAATCCTGTCCCATATCATTCAAACATTTACCAGATTCAATGTTAGACCTAATGTATGGTCAACACAAAAGTGTGAAAATGAATATGCTTGTGAATATGATTCGAGACTTTGCTTAAAAAATTGAAAGCTTTTCGTTCCATTTCTTAATCCATACCAACTACTTATCATAAAGTTAATCATGGCAACCACAGTTCCTCTTATTGAGATTGAGAATGTATACCATGTGTATGATGAGATCGCAGAAGAGTTTAATGATACTCGTTATTGTGTATGGAACTTTGTAAAAGAGTTCCTTGAAGATAAAAAGGATATTTATGGGATTGACATCGGATGTGGTAATGGAAAGAATATGATTCATGACAAAATGGTTGGAGTGGATATGTGTGAAAAAATGCTTAAGTTCGCGGCAGCAAAAGGGAAAGATGTGGCGAAATTCTGTTGTTGTGACTTACCATTCATGGACAACTCCATTGACTATGCGATGATGGTTTCAGTGGTTCATCACTTAGGAACACATGAAAGACGATTGAAAGCGGTCCAAGAGATGATAAGAATGGTGAAACCAGGAGGTGAATGTATGTTTAATGTATGGTCCGTAGAGGAACAAGATCGTCGTGTATTTTTACCAGGTGACAACATGGTAACATGGAAGTCAAAGCCCACCAAGGACAAGAAAGTAGGTCAGAATGTATATGATCGATTCTATCATATATATACAAGAGAAATGATTGAATCATTCATCCAAGAAATTCAAGGAGTTTATGATATTCGCTTGAAGAATGAACGGGGAAACTGGGTTGTTGTAATGAAAAAGAATGTGATTTAAACAACAATAGAATCATTATTTAGAATAGGAATTTTTCTTAGATGAGTGATCCCATTGTGATCATAACATTTGTGTTTGTAGCAGGGTTGGTTGGAGCAGAGTGTTATTATTTGTATACTTTTACACAACCGAATTATAATCAATTTTCTTGATTAAATGTAGTATCAAATCTACCAGAGGGTACTATAGGTAACGAGGAACATTTTATTTTGAATGTAGTAATAAGCCAGTATAAATAGAAATCATTATTTATGAAAGCTGATGTTTTATTGAAATTTTCTAATTGAGTCGATGTTTCTGGATAGCGTTCTTTAATAAAAAAATCTAAAACGGAACGGTGGTACATAACACATGAAGTACAACATCTAGGAGTGAAACCATCGCCACCTCTATTTCTGTTATCTAAATAAATTACTTTCGAATCTGGGAATTTTTTCACGATATTTTCGAAATCAATATCTTTAGGAAGTTCTGCGTCATCTTCGCATAAAATAGTCCATTCAGCCTTTTTTTGTTTTGCAATTTTCAAACTTTTTACATTTGATAGCTGGTTCGCTTTAGTCCCAGTGCTTCGTTCGATAAACTTATCCGATTCTTCTTTTGACTTGAATTGTGGATTTAATGCTATGGTTTCGTGCCACTTTTTAAGCATTGGTGTATTTACAATCTTCTTTTTATCAACAGCTTCCACACGAGTCAAAGGTATTGGGTGAATCATATCCTTGTGGTATTTTTTGAAATTCACAAGACGATCCTTACTTCTTGATAGATTGATGACAAATATATGAAATTTGTCTGGTTTTTTATGTGGCTTTTTCAAAAGATACAAGCATATAATTATGAGAATGAAAAGAACAATCAATATAACATTCAAAATGATGTTAATCATAATTATTTAATATTTAATTTAAGTGAATATATTTGTATGTAACAAATATAGAAAAAGAAAATATGATCTCTTTTTATATGGATGGATGCTCATATATTAACAGCAAGTGACATCACATTACACGCACCATTAGACATCGCAGAACTCATTTTCAAGAAATATTTCGAACACCATATCCACCCATTCATTCACAAAACAGACACTGCGAAGTGGATGAACAAATGTTCATTATCTCGTAAACGAATGGTATTGGAAGTGGGAGCCATTCAATTAGGACACACCGATTATGATAGTTGGGTGTCAGTGTATACGCCTACTATGAGAGGATGTCATCATTGTGAAAACAACAAACATTTTTGTAATGAATGTGTGACAAAACGAATGAATGTACAATCAAGTGCTAGTTAATGTTGAAGTGCGAAGTAGATTAGTTTTACATTCACAAAGTGTAACAAACTGTGACTACATGTATCCAATGTCTTTTTTGCAAATGTATGTGGAGATTGCAAATGATCCGCATAAGACACATGAAGACAAGGAGATTGAATTGAGGGAGATGATAAGGGAGTACTTTAGGAGATAGAAGATCAGATCTATTTATAATTTAGTCACTTGAAATGTAGTTTTACCATCACCGCTATTAAACTCAAAAACTGTTTGAAACAGAAACTTCTTACGAAGGGTTATGAATGGTTCTTTATCAAAGTTTAAACGACGATATTGTCCAGTTTGAATGTTCACATTGTCGTATGAAGTATGATCATTTGTGAGCAATATGGTTTTGAAGTTCAAACTTGTGTGAATGGAATCAAAGAATTTTACGATGTTTTCATTTGTCCAATGTTGAATTACATCTTTAAGAATAATCAGATCAGGATTCTTTGTTTGTATACTATTGATTATATTGTCACCGTTGATATGATAGAAATGATAGTTAACCTTCTTTGAAAATCTCTTCTTATGCTCTTCAATCAAATGCTTAACGCAATCGTATCCCTCATATTTTATATCCAAATCACCGTATATTTGGTCTGAAAATTGCCAATCACCACATCCAATATCAACTACAGTTTTCACTTTATTATTTTTTATAAAATCTCGAACAAATTGGATGTAATTTTTGTTGAATTTTCTCATCTCAGTATGCGTATACAAATATTGAAAAAATTTTCACTATGAAGTCCTTTTAATGTCCAATTTACATCATACTTATTAGAATGTAAATATGCAACATATGTCAAAAATTGTGTTTCTGGAAAAAGTCTAGGTTCAACCATATTATTCGGTTTGTTTTGTAATAATATTGCAAAATCTTTAATCACAAATTCATCGTGAGTATATATATGATCTAGAAAATTGGATAATTTATCCACGGTATCACTAGTTGTAATGAAAAATAAGTCGCTTATATGAAAAAATGTTACATCGGGATGATTTTCAAAATGTGGAACCATTTGTTGTATACATGAAGGTTCGATTATTAAATCTGTTCTATTTTTCACACATTTCTCATATTTAAAATTATGTATACTTTCATACTCTCGTTTTAAATTAATGGCAATTGACAATTTGTGAAATTGCTCCGTATTTTTAATGTTTAAAATTTTGTTGAAATCTAATCCCCGTTTGGTTATTCTCTTCTTAAACTCATCTATTCTATTTGGATCCATATTACCTTTTGTTGAAATTGATGTTGGTTTCCAATTATAATTAGTGTTTGTACAAATAATATTAATAGTATTTTCTCTCAGAAAATCGTTTATCAACAGTTGTTTGGGCTCGATATCATCTACAACAAAAAACAGATCAAGTTTCTTATTTGGAAAAATATTTCGGTATAAAAAAATATGATTTTCTATCACTGTTGGCCAATTCTTTAAAGTTTTATCTATATTTCCACAATATAATATCGCAATCTTATCTGGTAATTTTGCATGTTCAAAATTATAAAGTTTTTTTATACGATAAGCAAAAATAATATTACACATAACACACATATCGCATATATTATAGTCTTTCTTGAGTTAATCATTTTGTTTAATTATTATATATTTTTATTATTAATTTATGATATACTTAGGTTGTATTGGAAGATTAGATATCGTTGTAAATATCCTTGTTCATCCACATCTTCACATAGTTATTTCCTTTGTCCCAATCTTGAGTTTGTCCACATTGATCACATTTTGATTGTAAGTATACCTTGTCCTTAAACACAATGTTTCTTGGTATAAACAATCCCAATTGGATTCCATTCTCATCAAGTTCTCTAACATGTTCATATTGTGGATAATGATATGAGAAAGCTTTACTGAATAATGTGGGACCAGTCGGTTCTAAACACCATGAACCATATATGTTGTTTTCGATATTGTACAAACACATATCAATCGCTGTTTTCAAAATTGGATTTTTGGGAGGCGTGACAAAGAAACCTGTCCACATGTTAGGTCTTACGACATCCCAACTTGATATCCATTTGGTATCATTACGAATGAGTTCTTTCAATGGTATATGGCATACCGTTTTCCAATCTGTATAAACACCACCTTCAATGTACAATATACTAAATCGGATAAAATCACATTTATAAGAGTAAGGCTTTAGTTTTCGAAACGCTTTCAAATGTCTTTCACCGAAATGTTTCGATAAATAGTTTTCACAATCTTTTCCACTATAATATTTTATTATGTATTCTGGATTCATTATTTTCCAACTATCGTGTGCCTCTTGTATCGGTGGAGGTAAGGGTTTTGGAATCGTCATGGAATGTTCGATGTACACTTTGTGAATGACCTTGGGAACATAAGCAAGTTCCGATTTATGATTAGTCTCTTTCTTTGGTTTACCATAAACATGAATAACCGTTATGATACAAAGAATACACAAAAATAAAAGAATCCAATCTAAGTATTTCATTTATATATTATTGTAAATATATAAATGATTAAGATTGTGGATAGTGTCCTTTTGTGTGTTGGTATTTTAACACTATTATCTGTTTTATATTATCATATATTTAGATCTACTACTGAATCATTTAATACACAAAATCATAGATTTGAGAATAAAATTGATGAATTAATGTCATCATACGGTCCAATACCAAAAATAATACATGTATCATGGAAGAATAAAGATTTTGTAAACAAAACACAATTTTCTATGATAAGAAATGGGATTTATAACATGAAAAAATTAAATCCAGAATATAAATTTGTAATAAGCGATGATAATGATGTTGAACAATACTTAATAGATCATTTAGATAAAAGTGATTATGAATTGATTAAAGATCGACACATTGTAGAAAAGCTTGATTTATGGAGATTGTTAAAAATGTATCATGAAGGAGGTGTGTATATTGACATTGATCGTTTATGTAACATTCCATTACGAGATGTAATTCATAAAAATACAAAGTGCATTATTCCAATTTATACAAGTAGTGTGAGTAAAAACCCACACAAGTATTATGACTTCGCTCAAGATATCATGATTAGTTGTCCACGAAATATATTTCATAAAAAAGCAATCGAGTTAAATTTAAAAAGACGACGCGAAGGTGAGCGACGAATTATTTATTTAGGTCCAGAGACATATTTACACGCTATTACATATACGCTTTTAGGATATGAATGTAATTCTTACAGAGATCAATTAAATCCATGCACAGACCAAGATTGGGATAAATTAATTGCGATTATTCAAAACTCTCCATTCATAGAAACTTATACTGAAGCATCACCTTTCAATACTTTACTTTACAGAGGTCCTTCAATAAATTATGATAAAATGGAATTTTACAAAAGCGAAAATATAAAACATTGGGTAAGTTAATTGTCATAAAATTGTATATTATAATAAATACGACAAAATGATTAAGATTGGAATTGTTCTAATTTTCCTTACTTTTATTATACTTTATGTTTTAAGAAGAGTAAAACAAACAGATAGGTTTGTCACACAGAAAAATATTGAAATATATTTGATAAATCTACCCAGAAGTAAAGATAGATTTGATAATTTCATGAAGTTTTATAACGATATGGAATACAAGGTTCCATATCATTATATAGAAGCAGTAGACGCAAGGAAATTAGAGAATACCGTATTATTTAAACATTGGCATGAAAGTATGGACAATTCGAAAACCCACAATAATTATAAGGCACTTCAACTATCTGTAGTAAAATGTTTAAAGCATGCTAAACTTCAAAAATCAGAATGGGCAATTATATGCGAAGATGATGCTGAATTACCAAAAACGATTAATTTCGAAGAAGTGATTCAAAATTATCCCGATTCAAAAGTTATATATCTTGATAACCGAAATAGGGGAGGAGATGGATATGTTCCAGGTTGTTGCATGAATTGTGTGATGTATCATAAATCCGTTTATGATATGTTCATAAAAGAACTTGATCCCATAACTTCTTTATATTTTCATAAATATCCACGAGGCCATAAAGCATTAAATGATCATTACATTCCATGGTTAATTACGAAAGTCTTTAAAATAAAATGTTCATCTCTACCAATTGTTAATGGACATGGTTTTAAAAGTACAGTTACAGTTTCCTAAAGTATAGAATAGAAAATTAGGTCATTCAATTGAATCATTTTATTAAATTATTAATATATACAAACATTTAAGAACTATCATATACACGATCATTATTCAATAGGTCATTGAATTGAATCATTTCATATTATTTTGATTTTCAAATAGGCTTGTGATTAAGCATATGGATCATATTTGTGATAAATTTCAACAATAGTGTCAAAGTCAGTTCGTACATTTGTAGATCTTTCTTTCACTTCGATATCATCCGTATTGAATGTGAAGCCCATTTCTCGTATTACTTTTTGTAACTCTTCTTTTGTATATGGGTACTTTAACATCCAAGTATTAGGATTTTTCGAAAAATTACTATATTGTTCTTTTAGTCCATAAGGATCAGTTGGGTATTTATCGATGAAATATTTATTTCTACTAATATATAAAATGATCTTTAACATTTGTATTTCAATATTGATCATTTTATGTGTCTATTTCGCAATAAATATATATATATTAAAAGAACCTCGGACGAAAGAAAAGTTTAAGGACATAGCAAATATTCCATTAAACGATAAGTGTAACTTTGTTGGTGATGGATTTGGGAATTCGCATGAAGATGGCGAGTGTTCGGTCGCTTTTCACATAATACCAAAATTTAAAAGTGTTATTGAAATTGGAGGAGGCACTGGGAAAATATCACATGTTATTAATAGTTTACTTTCTGATAAAACACAACATATTGTAATTGAACCTGGTTCAACCGGATGGGCAAATCATTTGAAAAAAAATAAAGAACGCTTTGGGGATAAATACACAATCATTGAGAAGTACGCCGAAAATTTACATATGTCTGATCTTCAAGTTTTCAAAAGTGACCCCGAGTGTTTATTTGTTGATTGTGAAGGATGCTTAGAAGCATTCTTTGCAACCGATATTGGAAAACATGTGTTATCAAAAGTAAAATGTATTGTTAATGAAATGGATGGTTTCACAAAACACGACGCATTAGATGATAATCTTCGGACATTGTGGAAAAAAAATGGATTTCATATAACACATATTGGTTTGGGATGCGGTTCAAGTTGTAAAACAGAAGTTTGGGAAAAATAGCTGTTTATTTTTATAGCAATATAGCAATAGTTTTAGGGTTGAGAAGATTCGATTACGCAGGGGAGGAGGATTATGTAAAAAAATGGAAAAGTCATAAAATAAATAAAGAAATAACACAAACGATATTAAATGATTATGATGTTGAAGGTTCAGAACTATCATATACACTTTTCGCCATCGTCGATGATAAATATCCGATTCCAGCACTAACGATGAACCCAGCTGGAAATGTACTTGCTAATGCCAATTCAGCTAAACCACCACCAATAATACCTGTAGTTACACCCAACAGCTCTCTCTCCTTGTTATCTGCTTTGACTAGTGAATTGGCATCACTAATTTGCCCATAGGCTTCAAACCCTGTTTCAACCACCGAAGATTCGACAATCGATGCGGCAGCTCCCATTTTTATAATTAAGTATATAATGTTATTTGTGCTTTTTAAAACTCACAAATGAAGCTTCAATTTTTACAAAAATAAATTCATTTTAATGGAATGCAAAACATTTCAATGAATACATCATATAAATGGAACTTACACCATTACAAATACGATCCATGAGAATCAAATCAATGAAAAAGAATATACAACGATACATGAAACAAGTGAACAATCCTAAAATGAATACTATCGCTAAAAACTTAGCAAAAGACAAAACACTTCGTGAACTATCATTACTAGATACGGAGTATCAATGTAAAGTGGAACGAATGATCGAAATCAGAGCAGGACAACAACGATCCTCAAAAAATTGAAAGGAAGCTTTTACTTTAAGAACCAAAAAGAACGATCCATTATTGAATCATACTATGAGTGAATCTTCTTACCAACACAATGAACCCTCACCCAATTGTTCTGATGAGATGACCATGGAAGAACTGCTCCATAGAAGATCATTCTTACAAAAGTCGATTCAAACATACTATTCAAACATTGAATATATGAATTATGTTTGTCCAGTAGATCCTTTCAAATTCAAAAAATTAAAGACTTACGAAGAAAAGCGTCTTCAAGAAACCGAAGAGTTCATTCGTAAAAAGAATGATGATAACGCATATACTACATGCTCTACCGTGTGAATAATTGTAAGTTTTCCCCCTAAACTTTTCTTATTTAAAAACATCATTACAACTAATGAATCATACAAACATGAATCAACTTATTATTGATAATTTTACATCATTGTGTGCGATGTATTGGTCTAAAAACCGAAATGACCTTCTTCAAGTCCATGAAAATGCCTTGAGACATCTCAAATTATTTGTGGACTTCGAAGGTGGTATCATTACTCCTTCCAAACCAGTATTGTGTGTGACTGAATTTGATGGTGTAAACACTCGAAATAAAGTACTGAAACTTTTACAATCAAATAGTGATTTAGAGGAAGTCACTGAATTTAAAAAAAACAAAAACTATCATAAGATAATGAATGATTACATTGAATATCGTCATTTGTGTAACAAAGATAAGTTTTGAAAAAATTGAGATTCCTTTTTAGAATAAATCATAATCACCAACTTATCATTCTTTAATCAACTATCATTCATTCAAATCATGTATACCAACACTTTTGTAACCTACAACATCATCATTGCGCTCTTGATGATTATCATTTCAATCCTATGGACACTTTGTGTTATTTTCCTTAATTCTGAAATCATGATGTCTATGTTGATGAATAGAGGATTGTGTGAATCTGTGATTGAAACCACAAACATGATGTATACTCGCACATACTTTCGTTGTATGTATGATGCTAGTGGTATTTGGAGTAATTCATTGCCTTAAAAAACCTTATAAATTCTTGAATAAGTTTCAAAGACACTTGTTTATCATATTATTGTCCATAGATAACCATTTTTTTTCATTCACCCTGTACAAGAATATGAGATCATTATACATATCATCATTAAACTCTTTTGTTTTTTCAATCAGTGGTAATACAAAATTGTTATTAAACCACAAAGTATCCTCTGGTAACTTTTTAGGATTTAATGGAAACTGTCGCTCACTATTCAACGCGGTTACAAAATCTATATGAATATCCCATTTACGAACAATATGTCCAATGTCTGCTAACTTCATGAATAGCACTAACAGTTCCTCTTCTTCAGACTTTTTCTTGTTCATGAATGTATTATGGACCACTAAATCAGTAAACGATATCAGCTTCATGAACAATTCTTCGTCATAGACAATCTTATGCTTTCTAAGCAGTCTGTTCGCACATGTAATATGGTGCCTCTCATTATATGAAGTAGAAGAGCATAGAGATGATAAACTTTCATAAGAGGATTGACGTTGTACATATTCTCGATTAAGACCATAGAATTCATCTTCTTCATATTCATAATCATACTCATGAATATTCCCTCGTTCTTTAATCTCCGCATTCGTTTGACCTTTGTGATCAAGGTCATGACAGAGAAGAGCGATGCAATAGGTGAACTTTTGTGTATCAGTAAGGGATTTCAAATAGTTCCTATTGTGTACTAATAAACAGACTCCTAGTTGAAAAACATCATAAACATGTTTTTGGTTGTGAAAAGGGATATCATTATACAATTCATAGATATCTTTTATAAGAGCATTATACTTTGATAACCATGGGAGATTTGTACATGTAAAATACTTTTTGACACATCTTTTCCAATCATGAATGGTAAGAATTTCATGATATTCATAATCATTGAATGATATTGATTTTGATCTTAAACATCTTTTAAGTAATGTAAACAGCATTTTTAATTCTTATGTAATCGATGGGAGTCACTTTACCTTTTAGTAACCTTTTTTAAATTCAATTTTTGCAATTATGCTTCTACTATGTACTTGAAAATGGTTTATACATTTATAACAATATATGATATGCAATACTATACCATATAAATCCATAACAATATGGATATCTGTTTATCCAATCAAGATATCCTTGAATCCATCCTTAATCATCTAGAGTACCCAGAAGTCTCCGCGTTGAGACTAGTCAATAAAGATTGGAATACCATATGTACACAATTGTACAATGATAAATTATCAGATGTTCAAAACAAAACTTATGAAATATCACAACAATATTATAAGAGCATTGAAGAGATCCCAGGTTTCATTAACATTGTTCCAATTATCGTACAAAACTTCATTCATTATGTTGATTCAATATACACCGTAGATTGGTGCATCTTTGTTCATGAGATTGATTTTATGGAAAACATCTTTCATATCGGAACAGAGTTACATTTTCATCGTTATGAATGGGATGTTATCGAATACAATCGTGTCATTAATAAGATCAGACCACTCTTATACATTGAAAACCCTCATATACATACATGTAGTTACTTGAAAAGACTATGTGCCTTTAAAGGAGTGAAAGGTTGTTATAGCATGAATAAGACACAACTTATTAAAAAACTTACTAGACCTAAAGATGAATTATACTACTTTTCTAAACCTATTTAGGAATAAAACCGAATAAATGCCTATATAGATCATGGCTGACTTTACATTGTATTTTTTGGCAGATAAAACTAACCTTTATGCGACTTACGCAACCAACAAAAACTTGGTCATTGGTGCTAGAGATGTAAAACAGATCTATAAACTCAGAAGTTTGTTGTTGAATCATCGTCTTAAATATGGTCGATGGATCAATCGCTATATGAATCGTTCTTTCGATGATGATTACAATTCTAAGCTTACAATCACAACAAACACCAGCCATACATCATGTCGATACTTGAGTGTTCTTCCAATGAACTTCAATGATGAAGATCAATTACATGAAAACGCATTCATTTTTAGACATAGTGATGTATTCATTGCTGATGAGTTTGATTATGATCGTGTTAGTGATGTGTTGTCTTTACAAGGAATCAGTATCTCTACTGATAACATATTTGATAAGAATGATTATGAAGATGTATGTTCTTATCTTGATTCTTGTCTCAAAAATTGATTTAGGATTGATCCTTTGGTAATCAAAACAAGTGTATTTATTGTATTTGGGAAAAAAATGATTCATGATATTGAAGACATTATCACTCCTGAACAATACAAAGACATTAGCTCTTTTATGAAAGAACATGACATTTTAGATTGGACCAACTTTTCGAAGAAGTTCCAACGACACTATAGATACCCTCTTTCTAAAAATATGCTCCGTCATGTGTATATGAAAGAAACCAACAATCAAGCACCTAGAGAACTCATCAAGAAAGCATGTCGTAGTCAATATGGCATCCTAAATGTTTGTGTGTTTACTAGCCCTTATCCAGAATACATAGATGAACATGGCACCAAACAGAAACAAATGTTCTCTTGTAAACACAACTGTTATTATTGTCCATCAGAACCCGATCAACCTCGTAGTTACCTAATGAATGAACCAGGTGTAGCACGAGCCAATGAATGTGGTTTTGATTGTGTAAAACAATTCCATACTCGATTGAACCAATACAAGGGTATGGGTCATCCTTTAGACAAGATTGAATTTGAAGTGTCGGGTGGAACTTGGAGTGAATACCCTAGACCTTACCAAGAAGAGTTTATACGAGATGGTTATTATGCTGCGAATGTGTATCTAGACACTCACCCGAGGGATCGTCTTTCCTTAGAAGAAGAAATCCGACTGAATGAAGATGCTCCAATCCACATTATTGGTTTGACAATCGAAACACGACCAGACACCATTACACTCGATGAATTGAAGCTCTTTCGACGATACAATGTCACTCGTGTTCAGATTGGTGTTCAACACACCGACAACAAGATCCTAAAAAAAATCAATCGAGGACACACCATCGAACAATCCATGAGTGCGATCAAGTTACTTCTAGACAACGCATTCAAGGTAGACATACATCTCATGCCTATGTTACCCACAAGCACTCCTGAAAAAGACACTGAGATGTTCAATGAAGTACTAACAAACCCAAATCTTCAAGTAGACCAATGGAAAGTGTATCCAACTTCCGTCGTTCCATGGAGCGTTCTTGAACAATGGTATAAGACTGGCAAATACAAACCCTATTCAAATGATGAATTATTCGATGTATTGATTGACATGAAAAAGAAGGTCCATAATCGTATTCGTCTCATTCGAATTGTTCGTGATATTAATGATCACTACATTATGGGTGGATGTAAACTCAGTCATATGCGTCAATTGCTTCATCTTAAAATGGAGGAGACTGGTCATATATGCAAGTGTATTCGATGTAGGTCTGCGAAAGGTGATTCGATTGATCCCAAAAGTAGAATGAAAGTGGACCAGTTTGAAGCTTCAGGGTCCAAAGAGTACTTCATAAGTTATGTATCTCATGATGATTTGACCTTGTATGGATTTTGTAGACTACGATTCCCGAACAAAGAGAACCAAATCGATGAGATCTCTGGGTGTGCATTGATTCGTGAACTCCATGTGTATTCAACACTGGCTCCTGTTACAACCAGCACAAAAGACACAAAGATGGTGGGTGGTGTCCAAGGCACCTACGGTGTCCAACATCAAGGCATCGGAAAGAAGTTGCTTGAAAAGGCGGAACAAATCACAAGACGAAATGGATATAACAAAATCGCTGTTATAAGTGGGGTGGGTGTAAGGAACTATTATAGAAAACAAGGCTATGAACTCCAAAACACTTACATGATCAAAGATTTGATCCATAACAAAAATGGCGGTACATATGATTGGATTGAATACTATATTGAATTGATCATTTGTGTATGGTATTTGATCCTATTGATTTTAATGATTGTTTTCAGGAAGTACATTCCAAACACACAATATCTGTGAAATGGATACCACAGATAGATAGTAAATGTAAAAACTAATCCATTTTTCTTCTTTATGAAGCTTTGAATATTCAAATTGAATAGCTGCAATCTTATACACTAAAATCATATATGATGCGATGTACATGTAAAAGAGCACATCCCATGTCGAAATGATATTGTAGATAAGATAACATCCATAAACAGACCATATGGGTGTTGTAAATATAGAATCAAACTCATTTGAACAATCATTAATGTAATGATGATTCATGGTCAACATCGACATGAAGGCTCCAAATAAACTATGAATAATCAACTTCTTATACAAAGCATATATGAACGGAATCATTGTAAATGCTACAGAAATGATCAAAAGGAACTGATGGGTTGTCATTGCTGTCATTGTTGTTTTCGATGAATGATAATGAAAGAGCCAATGAGGGGGGGTCTAATATATTGATGTTATGATATGATAAGTGGTGACTTTTGAACAATCTTTTTTCAATTTTTTCTTGGTGTTTATCAAAGAAGGATTGTGTTAAAAAAATGATTAACGCATTACATAAATGGAACAATTCCAAAAAATCAGAGTATGCTAAGAACTTCTTGCGAGTATGTGGTGCTTATGGTATTATTGTGGTATTCGCTCAAGATGCGGGTATACGAACAGGTTGTTTACAGGCAAGGTTCATACAAAACATATGGGTTCAAATAGTGATGTTTACTTCAGTGGCATACTCAGTTACAGATGACTTCTTTCAATCATTCAGTGGCACATTGATTTATTTTGTACTAAAATATGTGTTGTCGAAGAATGTGGTGAATGATGTGTGTTTCCCAGGTCAGTGTGAGATTGATAAGTGTGGGGAGAAGAAGGATTAATTATTTGCAACTGTTTATAATCTGTTTATAAACTGATAATCTTTAATCGAATCAACTGAAGTATTAAAAGTGCTTTCAATCATTAATAAAACTGGAGCTAAAAATGGAGCAGTAATGGGAAAAGATGCACCTGCAATAAAAGCTGATACAGATAAACCAATGAGTTTAAATAGTAGTATAGTTCCTTTCGTAACAGTTAATCTGTTCTTACTATTTTTCATACTATTTTTCTTCTCAATCTCATATTTGAAATTAGTATATGAAAAACTATCTATAACATCAATATAAATATTCATAAGAGTTTCATAGTATTTTGGTTCATCTTTTACTAAACCCATAAGTATTTCATTCTTATCCATCATAACATCCAAAAAACTTTGACACTTTGGACTCAATGATTTTCTTTTTGCGATTTGTTTTGGTGTGATTCGAGATCTTTTACAACCGTTAATTTGATCAATATATTTTGTGCTATGTATTTCTGAATCAGTTGTGATAAGACCGCTTTGTCGAAGACCTCTCTTTATTTTTTGTTTAAGTTCGTTATAATTACCTTCATCAATTGTTGAAATATATTGATCGAATACATCATACATATAAGGTGTTTTCAGTATATCAAATACTTTTTTTATTGTTTCTAATTTTATGGTTAAAGAATCCTCAATGGAATAATCGCTAATATATTTAAAATGGGTATCGAATTTGAGTGAAGTTATATTTATTCTTGGTCGCCTGTTGTTTATAGTTTCGTATAAGTTTATATTTTTTAAGTAAGCAACTTCTTCACTCAATCTGTTACTCTGTTTATCATAAAAAAGTTCGAATTCAATTTGTGTTTCATTTTGAAAATTTTCAACATTATACAAGTTCATAATTATGTATAGTATCATAGCAAAACTTTGGTATTTTGTTTTATATTGTTTATTCTTTTCATTATTACTCCATTCATTATATATATGTCTCAATACTGAAACATAAAGGTTGTTGAATAATAATAAATATATTCCATCATTTTTATCTGTTATTTGTGTTATTTGTATCCCATACTTCTTTAGATTTTTAAAAAACAGTGTGAATAATAAATCTATAAATGTTGATATTTCTTCATCATTAGCTATGGTTGTAGGAACAAGTTCTCGCAATTGTTTTCTTTTACAATTTTTTATAGAAAGTGCTGAATCATCAGTTAAAAGTCCTGAAGCATCTGTCTTTTGAGTAATAGTTATGATAGTTTTTACATAATCTACATAATTATGAGTTTCTGACTTATTATCAACTAGTAATTGTAATTTACTAATTTCAGAACTCAATTCACTTATTTGTTTTTTCAATTCTTCCGGTTCTACTGGTGTTGGTCCTGGTGCTGCTGGTGGTTCTACTGCTGATTTTGATGCTCTTGGTGCTGGTGCTGGTGCTTTTGTTCCTGCTGCTGGTGCTTTTGTTCCTGCTGCTGGTGCTGCTGTTCGTGGTTCTGGTTTTGGTTATGGTTTTGGTTTTGGTGTTCCTTGAGAATACCTGTTCGATTCGGCCAAATCTGATGCTGTTGGTGCGTCTTTTCGTGCTGCGTCTGTTCGTACTGCTTGTGCTGCTACGATATCGTTTATTTTGTCCCAAAATTCATGATTTTTTTGCTGTTGTTCTTTTGTTCTCATACGAGAAGTACTGTCCATACCAATCTCTTTCAAGAAATCATCATTTTTACCAATTCCTTTGATAAAGGTTTTCAAATGCTCACTTTCTCCGTTTTTACACCGATTAGGACCAGTTCCATATTTACAATTCAACGGACTTTTGATGTGTGGTATTTCTGTCTTAAAATTATTCCAAGCGGGTATTACTTTTTCTTCATCTAAACCAAAACTATTTTTTCTGCTTCTGTTTGTGCTGCTGGTACTGATGCTGATGCTGATGGTTCATACTCTTCTACTATAGACTGTATTCGCAACCAAAATGATGTATTAAGTGGACCAGGTTTATTTAATTGGTCTTTGAATTGGTTTCTCGGAGATTTAGTAATTACATACCCACTTTGTTTTATAATCACATCCTTTATGAAACTTTCTTTACCATAATTAAGTCTAGTTATGCATTTATTTTTCCCTACGAAACTACAATCTATTGGCTGCTCTACTTTTGTGTTTTTTTTTAATTTTTTCCACATTTCAATAATTTTAGACTTATCATCGATTAGATATTTATCAATTAGTTCTTCATTTTGATTTTCGTATCCAACCATAGCTTGTGTCCAACCCTTATCTTTATTGTTTTTATTAAAATTCATCTTTCTATTCGATTTATCACGACACATAATATAGTCGTTTGGATTAGTATTATTTATTCGTTCTTTAAAATTGATAGAATCGTCTGTGTAACTACATTTAGTATTATTACAAGATACACCTGTTGATGCTTTAGTTTCGTATACTGAATAATTACCAATTGATTTTAAATGACAAGTATATGTTCTCTCGTTTGATCTATTTTCAAGACTTCCATCCGGTCCCGTACCACCTCTTTTTGTCTTTTTCTTACCCCCTCTTCCTCCAACATTGGTAGAGGCAACCTTCTGTTTGTATTTTTTCAAAACTTGTTGGCCCACTTTGCCACCACTTTGTACGATCTTATTTGTTTCGGGATTGATCACATAATCAAATTTGTCTTCATAATTGTGTAGTAACTTCTTTCCTAACTTACTAGTTGTTTTTACTTGTCTGCTTGATACTGGATTCACAATCGTATCATACATTTTTATTATAAGATCACACTTTTTTTAATGATCACTATCTAGCATAAAGTCTTTGTTGTACAAGATATTAAAGTATTCCACAAAATCATTCTCATCAATCGGATAGTCTTGAAGTTCGGTTACATGAATCCCTTGGAGTGTCAAGATTGATTCCGTGCTTCTTGGCGTATACTCAAAATTGTACATTATGAATAGATCACAATTACATAATTGGTGCATTCGATTAATACCATACAATTTTTTGGTATCCGATACATCAATCTTTGAAACTTCTATAGGGAAATAAATATCAGAGTCTTCCATTCGTCCTTTCTTGTTTTCAGACAATTTCATGATCTTCGAACTGTCCAAATCATAAAACCTTGTACACTTATTCACCCATTTGTTATTTTCTCTATGATATGAGTTAATGATATTCTTCAATGTGTTTATCTTTGTTTGATCAGGTGTTGAAATAATAACACCCTTGTCTGTATAAGTAGAAAAAAACATGTGGTTGTGGCTCAGGAAGTATAGTGTGTTATTCATATCAACTAGTAGTGGTGTGTGTATATATTCTACATCATATTAATCATTTTGCGTTTAAATCATGAATGAGTGGATAACTCAAATAAAAGTTGTCTAATTTCTTGGTCCACAAACTAACTTCCTTCTCTAATACTTTCTTTTTCTCAGGTTCATCTTTGTACTTACGAATTAACACTAACTTCTTTACAATAGTTGACTTGTATTTGGATTCCATATTTATAATCTGTTTTGTATAGTAGTTCCGAATAGAATTCATATGATTTGTCATGTTAGGTTCACACAAACCTTCCACACAGAATTTTCAATTTTTAAAAATTGAAGTTTCTTTTGACGATATTTTAGTCTGTGTAAAAGATAATAACGACTACTCCGCATTACACTCATTCATTCAGAAAATGACTACAACATTCTTTACTGGTGGTGAGACACTCACTATGGAAGTGTCTACCTTGAAACGCTCTAGGCGCCAAAGCATTCATTGTACAAGCTTTCATAAAGATCACCAGAAAATGAACACCATGAAAAAATCAATCAGTATGGAGTCTTTGGAATCAATCAAAGACACTGCGAAAAAAGCATTGACTTCAAACCCTGAAAGTTCCATCAAGAAATCACTAAGCTGTGATGCCTTTGGAAGTGTAAAAGATAAGCTTCTTAATGTAAAGAAGTCCATTAGCTTGGATGATATTCAACAAGTCCATGAACAAGTCCATGAGCAACATGCTTTCATAGATAAAATGAAAGAAGCTACTAGCAATATCGTCAAGATAAATGGTCCAGGAATCGCTTATGACATCGCAAAAGATGCTATTGAGAATATTGACGCAACAAATGACTTCATCGGTAATGTACAAACTCTACAAAATGATATCGAACATATTGTGTTCAATCATATTACACAAGACTCTATTGTCAATACAATGACACATATCATCAGTCACCATCATATATAATACATTGAAATGAGAAGTCCTGTTGACTTGAAATCCTGTTTGATAAGGTTTTTAAATGTTTCGAGATTTCTTGAAAAAAGACTCTTCCAGATTTGTACGCAATATTTGTACACGATTTATGTTTCGGGATTTCTTGAAAAAAAGAAACTTTACGAATGGTTTTAATGTTTGAGGGATTTTTTTGTTGTTGTGCTTACCCCCCCCTTCTTACAACCGATCCAAATAATCAGTCACTTCCTCTAAATCATTCAATGTTTGAATCATTTGTTTGATTTGATCGCTTATTTTTTCCGTTGTGTATACATTCTCTATATCTATAACATCTAATATTGGGTGATTTGGCAATTGAAGTAATGCGTTTTTATAATGATTCGACTCTTCCACATCAATATGTTTGTACTTCTCCATGAGAGTAATAAGATTCCGTTTGATTATATATGTGTAATCCATTTACTTTGTGGTTTATCAACACTTCTTTAACTCTCTTTTTATATCCTGAAAGTAGTTCTTTACAAAAGTTTCCATTTAGCACCTTCTCGAACTATAAGCATTGGATACATATAAAATTCCTCTTCGGATTTGAACATATTTCGTTCATGTACATTCGATGCTGCTTCTCGAAACAATGCCCTTATGAGCTTCTTAGACGCAATACATTGAACCCCAGACTTTTTTAGATTTTCTACACACTTCCTTATCAAATTGAACTTTTGGTCTAGGTATTCCTGTTGTTGCTGAGTATTATAAGGAGGATTGTTATTAACTTGTGGGTAATTCCCTTGTGGGTAATTATTGGGACAACGATAGTCTCTATTTTCATAGATCACTTGTTCATATTCAGTATCAGACATCAAATCAGGTCCAGGTTTGAATGGATCACAAGTGAAAACCTCCACCAATATACCATATTTCTTAATCGTTTTCAATAGTGGTATGAAATCCATATCAGAAGACACAATAATGACTTCTTTGATCGCATCATTCTTCATTTGCTTATCAATCAATATATCATTCATTACATCAGTAATGATATTTACATCAATAGTTTGTTTGTGTGGTTTCTTTATACACTGTTTCTGTTCCACAAGAATATTCCTCTTACAACAATCATACCACTTTTTGCTTTGTGCGCTACTCCAATCCGCAAACACCTTAATCGACAAAATAGGTTTGTTGTGTTGGCTATATTTGTTGATAATTGTTTGGTATTCGGTGTAGGGAACATTCTCACTGTCGATGTAGATGTTCATGATCAAATTCACTATATGTCTATGATTATGATGTTTTAAGTAGATAATCTTCTAAATGTAGTAATAAATGTGCGTATCCTCTCGATCATCCTTGGTCTTATTTCTTTCTGGATTTATTGGTTCGCTTGCATTACTGTACAAAACCAAAGATCTTAACAATTTATTTTTGTTGTTTATTATTGGTATACAGCTTGCTGAATATTTTATGTGGATTGACATTGAAAGTGGTGGACAATACCAGAATTTAAATATAATTGGCAATTACATTAGTATTTTATTTCTCTTTTTACAAACGAGTGGTTTGAGCATACTTATTCTAAAGAAATACAGACTATTCGTTGTTATACCTAATTTAGTTTATTATCTTATTATTACCATATTGTATACAAAGAAACTGTTAACTGACAAAAAGGCAGCTTTAACAACTGTTGGGAAAACAAACACATTGGTATGGAGTGTGATTCCAAAATCTTCTACATTAAAATGGATTGGATTGATCTTATATATTATGTCAAATGTATACATAAATGTATTTCACTTCAATACATATATTGCAAGCATTTTCAATTTGTTTCTCATCCTCATATCTTTTAAGGTTGTAAATTCATTTCGTGCAGAATACTATAGTTCTATATATTGTTATATTGGCGCAATAATAACGAACTTGTATGTGGTTTATGAAATGTTTAAATTTAAAAATTGAACCAACATAAAGAATAATTGTCATTCAAAAAGACATGTTCTACTGTCACGAAATCACCTCCAATCATTCTGTAATTGATGATGCGATCTTTGGTCGTATGGATGATATCGGAGACATGTTTAAGAAAGAAGTTCATGAAGAGTTCGTTTTGAATGTCCTCATGAACCACAAAACGAATCTCTTTTCAGAATACTCTTACATGTACATTTTGGTCGCTCATTCTAGTTGTAAGTCCTTACTACCTGGCGAAAAGACATGGGAAGATATTTTGAACAAACCACAGAAAGAGTTCTTGAAAAGACATAACGCATTCATTATTGGTTACATGCTTATGACTGCTGAACATCCAACCGATGTCCACTTTATCGAATACATCGACACTCGTGTTCCAGGATACAATATCACTGATTGTATGATCAAAAAGTTCGAGAATGAATTGGTAGAGCTTGCTCAAAATAGTGTAGGATGTAAACAAGTGAAACCTAAATGTGTGATCCCTAAAGACATTCTATCCACTTCATCTGGATACTGGAAGAAGTACTTCAAACATCGTCTAGGAATCCAATCCAATGTAGACTTAGACAATATGAAAAAAACACTACAAATCAATGATTTAGTAAATTGGTATTATTTAGAACAACTCTTTTAATAACACAATAGGTCAAACAAGTACTTGGGTATTCCTATCGTCAAACCAGTAATTTGTATTTGTTTCGAACCGAAATGCGTGTATTTTTAATCAACAAGGTTGATGTAATCGCATACCAAGCTGCTAGTGACCCTAAACTCCCAAATTTTTCTATTTCGTCCATCGCGATAATTCGAAGTTCATCTTCACTAATACCATAATCATGAAATTCTTCCTGAATATGTTTCAGAACATACATCTGTGCTTCTTCTTTATTGGGAGCTGGTTGATCACTGAGAGCATCCATCATTCTGACTTCTTTTTCTATTACTTGATATTATCAAGTTTTGGTTTAAATCAGTTTACTTTTGGATGATGAAGTTTCGAGCACATATGTCAGGTGAAGAGTATTTCCAATCTGCTGTATAACTTATATCATAGATTCTATGTTTTTCTTTTGTAAACTCTTGGACCGCTTTCGTCACTCCAAAAGTAACCTTATTCTTATCAAAATTCAACTCTTCTATTTCTTTCAAATGGTAGTCATCACCCATAAGTATACCACCAGATTTCAACTTGTCCCAATATAAATCCAAGTCCATCTTACACCCTTCATATGAATGATTAGCATCAATGTATATAAAGTCGAATGAATCATTATCGAAACATTGAACTACCTTATTTGAATATCCTTTACATACTTCAATTCGGTCTTTGTATGGTGCTAACTTATTCTTCATAATGGAATAGTTTGTTTCATGGTTATGAAAGGTTTCGTCATAATCATCATGTTCTTTCCAACAATCTACTAAATACAATTTACTACAATTCCAATGACTTAAAAGGTGTTCAGAAAAGTCTCCTCGTAAAACACCTACTTCACATCCAATACCATTGGGGTATCGTTCATTCAACAAATGAATGATCTCTCTACGATTCTTCTCGAAAGACATGTTTTATAATTATAAATATTTATAAATACTTATGGAGTAATACTAATATAAAATCATAATATCACACATATAAACATGAATACTATTATGATATCATTATATAACCCATATGCGTTACGAATGTGTTTTCGAATCTATTCTGATATGCTTAACCCACCTTTAATTTTTCCATTTTATGGGTGTATTTATGGTAGTCATATTGAAATTCGGAAAAATATGGTAGTGTTTGTTGTTAACAAAGGTTTGAAACGATATCAAGTATGTATCAACTATCGTGGTAGAGAAGTTGTTGGTATATGTGCATTTTGTTATGCTTATTGTCGATATGAACATTGTTGGATTCAAATGGTTGATGATGATGATTATAAATTCTTTGATATAACTCATTCCCATATTGTCGATCAAGTCCGCAATCATTTTTTTAAGATTGATTCAAGATGGAATAAGGATGATCGTGACTCGATAGAGTGTCCATGGTTGTTTTCACGAATGAAAGCATTTGAACAGTTGTGTACACCTAGAACAAATAAGTACATTACCAACTATATCAAACGACTAAACACAAGCAGATACTGGAGACTGTATGCCCAACGATACATGTTGAAAAGATCCTTCTCCAAATGGAAAGAATGGTATTTTGATCCTTCGAATGAAAAGGGGTTCATTTGCCATTTACAAAAACATACCCAAGAATATGAGAAGAAGTAATTCTTTCATATTTCACTAAAAAATAAAATAAAATAATAATTAAGTAATAGTATTATCTCATCCAACATGATTTCAAAACAATTCAAACTGTACATACAAATATTATTAGTCATTTGCATTATCTTCTACATCTATTATGGTTTGACCGCATTCAAACGAACCATTGAAATCAGTCAACATATTGATTATGTGTCTGGCTTTGGTCGTATGTTATATTCATCGAATATGATTGCGGACAAAAATAACACTATTTATGAAGTCTCTAATTCCATCTTATTGTTGAAAATGAATGCTGCTGAAAATATTGCGAAATTAGATGTAGGTAAAAAATATGTAGTAAAAGGCTATGGTATTCGTGTTCCATTAATTGGGTTATATCCTAAGATCACTGAAGTGGTTCAGTAGGTATCCTAAGAACCATCAGTATTCATTACCTAGTATCTATTTAAATACACTATAACTAGATGTAATGTAGTATAATGGATCCTGCTATGGTCGCTGCGATTGGTGTTGCTGGCTTT
>Ga0222719_10000734_pt1 | contig 32766 bp, 30 predicted proteins | sample C33_34DmetaG_FD_165039 | JGI IMG/M metagenome (GOLD analysis project Ga0222719, IMG submission 165039) | Estuarine water microbial communities from San Francisco Bay, California, United States - C33_34D | ecosystem: Environmental > Aquatic > Marine > Unclassified | place: USA: California... | reverse complement strand
TCAACGAATTTTAGTAATTTTGTTGTTATTTTAATTTTTTAAATTCACGTATATCTTGATACGCTAAAATTTAAAAAATATAAAATGCCTAAAAATTCCTCAAAATTGGTTGATTTGCAGAGGTCTTCTAAATCTAAAAACAAAAATATTTTGTAAAATACTTAATTTGTGAAAATATTATAAGCGATCTTTATTAATAACTTTTTGATATAATTATGAAAATAATTCACGTTTCATTTATTGCGCTTTTTTTATTGAACTCGAAAGCTATGGCGGAATCAATAGTAGATAACTATGATCAAGCTTATGAAAAATGTGAAGAATTTGCTAGCACAAAGATCGAAAATGATTATGATGATGTAGCTTGGCAACAAGAATTTGAAAAATGCATGAAAAAAGAAGGAATTGACACCAAAGATCTTTACGAAAGTGGAATGGCTGAATAGTATTTTAATGAATTTGCCTATACCCAATTTACAATTAAAGTTTTACTCAATAGTTTAAATTGGTTAAGGCATTGATAAAATTTTAGCCTTTTGTTTTCTTTAAATAAACTTCACTACCCATCTCTTTGAATTTTTGACTCATTTTTTCCATGCCTTGCTTTGCTTCCTGTTCTTTAGCATAGTCACGAACATCTTGCGAAATTTTCATTGAGCAAAATTTAGGGCCGCACATTGAACAAAAATGTGCAACTTTTGCACCTTCAGCAGGCAAGGTTTCGTCATGATAAGATCTAGCCATTTCAGGATCAAGCGATAGATTAAATTGATCTTCCCAGCGAAATTCAAAACGAGCCTTTGATAATTCATCATCCCAAGCCTTGGCTGCAGCATTCCCTTTGGCCAAATCAGCAGCGTGCGCCGCAATTTTATAAGTGATTACGCCAGTTCTTACATCGTCTTTATTAGGAAGTCCTAAATGTTCTTTTGGCGTTACGTAGCAAAGCATGGCAGTACCAAACCAACCAATCATGGCTGCACCAATTGCTGAAGTTATGTGATCATAAGCTGGTGCGATATCAGTAGTTAATGGCCCTAAAGTATAAAATGGCGCTTCGTGACAATATTGAAGTTGCTTTTCCATATTTTCTTTAATTTGGTGCATTGCAACATGACCAGGGCCTTCAATCATAACTTGGCAATCATGTTGCCAAGCAATTTTGGTTAGTTCGCCGAGTGTTTTTAATTCACTAAATTGTGCTTCATCATTAGCATCTGCCGTTGATCCGGGACGCAGACCATCTCCCAAAGAAAAGCTAACATCATATTGCTTCATGATATGACAAATTTCTTCAAAATTATCATATAAAAAGCTTTCTTTGTGATGTGCCAAGCACCATTTTGCCATAATTGAGCCGCCCCTAGAAACGATGCCAGTAACACGATTGGCAGTCATCGGCACGAATGGCAATCTAACACCAGCATGAATTGTAAAATAATCAACACCTTGCTCACATTGCTCGATCAAAGTATCTTTAAAAACCTCCCAAGTTAACTCTTCAGCAATGCCACCAACTTTTTCTAAAGCTTGATAAATTGGCACAGTACCAACTGGTACTGGACAATTGCGAATAATCCATTCGCGGATATTGTGAATATTTTTGCCAGTTGAAAGATCCATTAAGGTATCAGCGCCAAAGCGAGTAGCCCAAATCATTTTCTCAACCTCATCTTCTACCGATGAAAAAATTGCTGAATTACCGATATTAGCATTAATTTTAACTAAAAAATTGCGCCCAATAATCATTGGCTCAGATTCTGGATGATTGATATTAGAAGGGATTATAGCGCGCCCGCTAGCAATTTCATCTCGTACAAATTCTGCTGTGATAAATTTAGGGATTTTAGCGCCAAAAGCTTCGCCTTTATAATCCGATTTTTTAGCCAATTCTTCGCGTGTCATATTTTCACGAATGGCGATATATTCCATTTCTTTAGTGACAATCCCAGCTTTGGCGTAAGCCATTTGCGTTGGAACTTTGCCATTTTTAGCGCGAAGCGGCTTAAAGTTAGTTAAATCAAATTGCGGAGCGGTTGCCTTATTTGATATATTTGCACCATTATCTTCAGGTTTAACTTGTCGACCTTGATATTCTTCAACATCGTCTCTTTCTAAAATCCAATTTTTGCGTAAATTCGGTAAGCCTTTATTTAGATCAATCTTATCGAGTTGCAAAATATCGGTAAAAGGTCCAGAGGTATCATATACTACAAAATTTTTATTATCACTAGTTTTAGAAAGCTCTATTTGCCTCATTGCCACTTTGACATCTGCAAATTTTTTACTTTCAACATAGATTTTGCTTGAAGCGGGTAGGGGGCCAAGAGTAAGATTTTTAGTAATTTTTGACATTTATTTACTACTTATTTTTTTGTTTTTTTAGAATTATTACCGCTAAACATCTCAAGCATGCGCCAAGTTACCAAAAAACCGCCAAAAATATTGATTGAGGCAATAATTATAGCAATAAAACTTAATACTGAAACAACCGAAACTCCTTGAGAAGATCCAAGAGAAATTATGGCACCAACTACAATCACACCTGAAATAGCATTAGTTACTGCCATGAGTGGGGTATGAAGAGCAGGAGTAACTTTCCAAACAACAAAATAGCCAACAAAGCAGGCTAAAATGAAGATTGTTAAGCCAAAAATAAAAGGATCAACCGCTCCACTTGCTGCAGCCTGTTCTAAAACTAGTTTACTTTCGGAAATAGAGATGAATTTACTCATTTTATTTTAGTGTATTAAATTTATAGGTACTTGACTTAATTAAGTAGTAATTTTAAAAACATTCATGCTTTTTTACAAGCAACATTTCATTTTTGTTTACCTTTTTTGGTTTTCAAATTTTGGGGCGTAGCCAAGCGGTAAGGCAGCGGGTTTTGATCCCGCCATGCGTAGGTTCGAATCCTGCCGCCCCAGCCACACTCCGAATTTGTCAAGAATTCTATATCCTTCATAAACTCCTAATTTGTAACAAAATCACGGCAGGTTCGAACCTTAGCTTAATATTGGACAGTAATTGATGCAAAAATATTGTAATCAGTTAATTGCAAAGTGATTTTTATCGAGAATGCTGGTTATTTAATTTTGTTGAGTTTAGTACAACTAGACCAGTAGTTAAATTGTCTCTTGGGGCTGCAGAATTTTGCAAAGATTCATAAAAGGATCTTCTACCTCTGTTAAATTCTACAAATCTATCTACCTGACTCAAATATAGTGTTGCAAAACCATCGCCTCGGCCAGTCCATTCTTCTGCAGCTTCTCTAAATCCAGAACCAGCTTCACGATGACCGCCTAAATCATAGATAGTTTTTCCATCAAATGCTCTATTCGGATCAAGTGGCGATGTTTCGCTAAACCTCATTGCTTGACTATAAGATGTGGAGCAAGAATTGAAGCTGGATCTACTTAAATTTACAACTGACCAGCTATCTGATTTTTTATCTTCCCTCAAAGTGCGTCGCCAATTATTTGGTGATCCTGCTGCAGTATTGTTGTCAAAATATTCTTCGCTACAATATTTAACGGATGAAAAGGTTGTTGATGTTGAAGTATTAACTTTTAATGCTGATGGCGGTCTTTTTTTCCATGATCTAGAATCTCCAAATAGGCCGCTACTATTTAAACTGTTTACTGATATACTTGATTTATTTGAGAATGCTGAAAGAGGTCTTGAATGGCTTGTGCTTAAAACTTTATTTGAATTAGGTGTTTGAACTGGAGTTCCAAATGCAGCCTCGCCAAATTTTTCTGACTCATTTGTTAAAATTTCACATAAATTATCGTATTGTTCTTTAAAAAGATTAAGCATCTTTTTTCCGATTTTGTTATCTATATCAGCATTTTTTATAATATCTGTTAATTGATTTATGGTTGAAATTTCATAAAAATATAAGATTTTTGATAGATCTCCTTGATTTAATTTGTTGTTAGGTCGGCTATTTTTCATAATTAAAAAAATTTAATAAAATTAGCTCGATCATACCAAAAAAATGTTTTTACTCAATTGCAATTGATTAAATCATTAAATTCATAATCACATTGCTCCATTTTAGTAACTTTTAATCAAAATTAATTAAGCTCACACTTGCAATTAGTGATTTTGCCAATTAAAAATTACGCAGTTTTTTAAATTATTTTAAATTTAACTAGATGACAAATACTACTAAAGAGTTTGAGAAAAGCTCGCAGTTTTTTAGTGCTAATATAGTTTTTATTAACGAGCTTTATCAAAAATATTCTCAAAATCCAAACTCGGTTGATCCATCTTGGGCAGAGTTTTTTATTGCAAATGAAGATGACATTAAGTCGGTTTTAATTGATTATCAGGGTCCATCTTGGGGCAAAAGAAATCTTAAAGTTATTGCTGCAAAAGATTATGATATTTCAGCAAACTCGCCAAAAGAAATAGCAAAACCTGCTAAAAACCTCAGCCAAGAAGCGCTAAAAGATTTGTTATTGATTAAATTACAGCGCTTGACTGTAGCTTATAAAAGATATGCACATTTGCTGGCTAATATCGATCCATTAGGATTGACTAAAAAACAAATTGTTCCTGAAGTTGATCTTGTCACATATAATATTAGTGAAGCTGATCTCGATGTTGAGGTTAATTTTGCTGGATTATTAGGCTTTCAAAAAGCCTTGGTTAGAGATTTTATAGATCGTTTAAATAAAATTTACTCTGGTAATATTGGTTGTGAATTTGAATATATTAGAAATTCAGAAGAAAAAAACTGGCTGGCAAATGAAGTTGAAAAGTCAGCTTTTCTTCAAACTCCTCGAGAAGAAAAATTAAAAATTCTTAATGAATTAATTAGAACTGAAAGATTTGAGCAGTTTTTACATAAAAGATTCCCTGGTGCTAAAAGATTTTCGGTAGAAGGTGGTGAAAGCTCGATGAACGCCCTTGAGAAAATAATTGATTTTGGCGCTAAAAATGGTGTCAAAAAAATTTGTTTTGGTATGGCCCATCGGGGTCGTCTAAATACCCTAACAGGAGTAATGGGTAAGCCATATCGTGATTTAATCGCTGAGTTTCAAGGTGCGGTTTCAATGCCAAAAGATATTACTAAATCTGGCGATGTTAAATATCATATGGGCTATTCGTCTACTAGAGAAATTGATGGCAATAAAATCGATTTATCTCTAGCTTTTAATCCATCACATCTTGAAGCGGTTAATCCAGTTGTTGCTGGTAAAGTTCGTGCTAAGCAAGATATGAACGAGAATTTAAATTGTACTTCAGCAATGGCGGTTTTAATTCACGGTGATGCTGCTTTTATTGGTCAAGGTTCTGTGGCTGAAAGCTTGGTTTTAAATACGGTTCCAGCCTATAATACTGGCGGGGTGATTCATGTTATAACTAATAACCAAATTGGTTTTACGGCAAATCCTTGGGATTCAAGAGGTACAACTTACGCTTCAGATTTAGCTAAAATGATTGATGCACCAATTTTTCATATTAATGGCGATGATGTTGAATCAGTAGTAAAAATTACCGAAATTGCTGTTAAATATCGTCAAAAATTCCAAAAAGATGTTATTTTGGATATTGTTTGCTATAGAAAATATGGCCATAATGAGGGTGATGAGCCGATGTACACTCAGCCAGTAATGTATAGCAAAATTAAATTACAAGAAACACCGCAAAATATTTACGCTCAGCAGTTAATTAATGAAGGTGTAATTAGCTCTGAGCAGCATCAAAAATTAGTTGCTGATTTTGATCAAATGATGAGTCAAGAATTTGATCAAGCGCCAAACTATAAAGCTAAAGCTGATTGGTTGAAAGGTGTTTGGCAAAATATAAAAGATGGTGCCAAAGATGAGGCTATCACTAAAGTTTCTAAAAAAACTTTGAAAGAAATTGCTGAAAAAACTGCACAAATCCCAGCATCTTTTAATGCCAACAACAAAATTGTAAAACAGCTTGAAGCTAGAAAAGATACAGTTCATCAAGAAAAAAATATTGATTGGGGTTGTGCCGAAGGTTTAGCTTTTGCCTCATTAATTAGTGAAGGTTATCCAGTTCGTGTTACTGGGCAAGATTCCGGACGAGGAACATTCTCTCATCGTCATTCAATTTTACATGATTCAAAGACTGGAGATAAATATAATATCTTTTCTAACCTTCATGATCCAGAAGTAAAATATGAAGTTTATGATTCGGTTTTATCTGAATATGCAGTTTTAGGTTTTGAATATGGCTATTCTTTGGCAAATCCTAATTCTTTAACAATTTGGGAGGCGCAATTTGGTGATTTTGCTAATGGTGCACAAATTATTTTTGACCAATTTGTTGCTTCATCCGAAGTTAAATGGTTAAGAAAATCAGGCTTAGTGATGTTGTTGCCCCATGGTTATGAAGGGCAGGGGCCTGAACATTCTTCAGCAAGACTTGAAAGATATTTACAAGCATGTGCTGATAATAATTTACGAGTTGTAAATATCACAAGTCCTGCAAATTTCTTTCATGCACTTAGAAGGCAAATTCATAGCAAAGATCGCAAACCACTAGTAGTTATGGCGCCAAAATCATTGCTTCGTCATAAATTGGCAGTTTCAACTTTAGATGAATTTTCAAATATTAACTTTAGACCGATAATTACTGAAAGTGAAAAACTAACTGCTGATGATAAGGTTAAAAAAATTATCTTTTGTAGCGGCAAGGTTTATTATGATTTATTTGAAGCTAGAGTTGATAAAAAAATTAATGATATTGCGATTATTAGAGTCGAGCAGTTATATCCTTATCCAAAAGAAGAAATTATTGTTGAGCTTAAAAAATATAAAAATGCTGAAATAATTTGGTGCCAAGAAGAGCCTAGAAATATGGGTGCTTGGAAATTTATTGAAGAATTAATTGAAGAATCTTTAATTGAAGTTAGGCATAAGTCAAATCGACCAAAATATATTGGCCGAGTTGCATCAGCGTCGCCTGCTACTGGGTATGCTTCATATCATAAGCAAGAACAAGAAGATTTAATTAACCAAGCTTTAAAATAATAATTTATAAATCTATTTATATTAAAAACTAAAAACTAGAATATGACTATTGAAATAAAAGTTCCAGCTCTTGGCGAATCAGTATCGGAAGCAGCAATTGCTAAATTATATAAAAATGTCGGTGATTCGGTAGTAGCTGATGAATTGTTAGTTGAGCTTGAAACTGATAAGGTAACTCTAGAAGTTAACGCGCCAGCTAACGGGGTGATTGCTGATTTGAAGGTTAGAGAAGGTGATAATGTGCAAGTTGGTGATTTAATTGCCTTGCTAAAAGAAGGTGGTGCCTCAGCAGCAGTTGCCGCTAGCAAAGCAGAAGTTGCTAATAATAATCAGCAGATTCAAACAAGCTCTGGTAATAATCAAACTTTGTCACCAGCTCCTAAAAAAATAGCTACTGAAAATAATATAGATACCGCGCAAATTACCGGCAGTGGTAAGGATGGTCGCGTAACTAAAGGTGATGTTTTAAATGCAATTTCAAATCAAGGTTCTTCGGTTGCTAGTGAAGTTGTTGCTGGGCAACAAGATTTAAAGCCTACTGAAAGAGTTAGAATGTCTAAACTTCGTCAAAAAATTGCTGAAAGGTTGAAAGAATCACAAAATACTGCGGCAATTTTAACAACCTTCAATGAAGTTGATATGACTGCTGTTATGGATCTTCGTAAGCAATATAAAGATATTTTTGAGAAAAAGCATGGTGTAAAACTTGGCTTCATGTCATTTTTTGTTAAAGCTTGCGTGGCTGCATTAAAAGAAATTCCAGCAGTTAATGCTGAAATTGATGGAACTGATATAGTTTATAAAAATTTCTATGATTTAGGTATTGCCGTTGGCTCGCCTCAAGGTTTGGTTGTTCCGGTTTTAAGAGGGGCTGATCAAAGAAATTTAGCAGAAATTGAAAAGGAAATCTCAAATCTTGGTGTTAAGGCGCGCGATGGTAAATTAACAATTCCAGATTTAACTGGTGCCACCTTTACTATCTCTAATGGCGGAGTTTATGGTTCGTTACTTTCTACGCCAATCATTAATCCTCCACAATCAGGAATTTTAGGCATGCATAAAATTCAAGAAAGACCAATGGTGGTTAATGGCGAAGTTAAAGTGCGTCCGATGATGTATTTGGCTCTATCTTATGATCACAGAATTATCGATGGTAAAGAGGCGGTTACATTCTTGGTGAGGGTTAAAGAAATGTTGGAAGATCCACAAAGACTAGTGTTGGATATATAACAATAAGCTAATCAATTTTATCTGTAAAATTGTTAATCAGGCTTTTTTTGATAGGATTCTAACTTTTTAAAATTTTTCGAATAGTTAATAAGATTAGCTATTGCTATCGATAGCATTAAAATAATTACTATTAAATATGATAAATTAACATAAAAAGAATAGTCATTTATATTTTCCATGATTTTTTAATTTTGTTATATTGCAAAAAAGAAAAATTAGTTTAGCATCAACGAACATTTTTTCAATAATTTTGATTTATTTTGCCTAGATAGCTCAGTCGGTAGAGCAAAGGACTGAAAATCCTTGTGTCGGTGGTTCGATTCCGCCTCTAGGCACCATTTCTAACTTTAACTATATCATCTGCAGTCAAATTCTCTGAACTTTGTGGTCTTACCTGAACAGAAGGTTCTTCTTGATTATTGACTATATTTTTCATTTCGAAATAAATATCTTTAATTCCATTTTGTTGTAAGGCTGGATGATTGGCTAAATATTCTAAAATTTTTTGTCTAATTAATTTTTTTTTCATCTTCATAAGACCTCTGCAAATCAACCAATTTTGAGGAATTTTTAGGCATTTTATATTTTTTAAATTTTAGCGTATCAAGATATACGTGAATTTAAAAAATTAAAATAACAACAAAATTACTAAAATTCGTTGATTTGCAGGGGTCTTTTCATCATATTTATTAGCATTGTTAAAAAAGGACTTTAATCCTTTTTTAACAGATAGTTTATCTGGATATTCTTGACTTCCTAGCTTGTTAATTATTTGATAAATAGCTCTACCTTCATTAAGATATTGATCAATTGTTTTTAAACCAAATTTGACAGCCTCTTCTTTATAGTAATTCAATAAATTGCCATTATCAGATATATGATAAGCTGAGCAAAAAATTATAAAATAATTGCGTCTAGTCAGTCCAGATTCTTTTTTGCTTATATTTCTTATATTATCCAATAAAAACTGATCATTATTTGTTGGAGATGGAAAAATTGCTCTAGAATTTGAGTTTACTATTCTTGCATATTTTATAAAATCTCCTAAGGCAATTGCAGTGTCAAAATCATTATTATAAACTGCAATATCAATTGGGCTAATATTAAACCTATTTTTTTATGAGCATTATAAAGGTTTGTTTGCATCAGTAATCTAGTGATCTCGGCTTCTTTGTTATTAGTTGATAAATAAAGAAGGTTTGGTGTGCAAAAAAATTTAGGATTAATATTTTCTAAAAAAGTTCTTACAATATCAGGCTTGCGATTTATTATTGCTAACTCTATCGGAGAGTCATTATTAGAATATAGCTCGCATTTTTTATTAACATGATTTTGGTAAGGTCAACATGTCCCAATTCTGCCTAATAATGTAGAGGCGTCTTGCCTAATGAATCTGGCCAACTCAAATTACATCCGTGATCTGACAATGTTTCTACAAAATTTGTAGAGCATCCAAAATAAGATACATAGTGAATTGGGGTAGCTCCAAAATTATCTTGAGCGTTGCAGTTAGCTCCTTTGTTCAGAAGCAATTTTGTAATGACAAGATTTTGTTGTTTTATTGATATATGAAGTAAAGTTAAGCCATTAATGCCTGTGGTATTTATATCAATTCCATCTAATTCTAGTAAATTTGAGATTTGATTAAATTCTATTGGCACTCTTAGATTTAGGGCGTTTTCTATAATTTTTTTTATTATCTGGTTACCTTCATTGTGTGAAATTATTTTTTTTAATGCTCTTTGTCCAGCATAATACTCTCGCATGCGTTATAGTATTTTTAAAAATATAAGATGGGGTAAATTGCTCATCCCCGCCAAAAGGTACATTAAGGTTCTATGGATATATGGTGAGCTTTTTAAATAAAGATCAAAAGTAAAATATCGAAGATAAAATAGGCAATCTTAGCTTGAAATGCTATAAATATTATTGCCTACCTCTTGCTCGATTAAGAAAAATTACAAAAATTTTCATAAAATTACTCGAAATTATACAATGTTTCATGAATCATTTTTTAAACCATAAACATTAAAATCAATTTGCCGATTTAATGATTCTAACGATTATTAATCGTTAGAATTGATTAAATCTCCACTTAAACCATTGACATTTAAATTTATGAAATGGCGCACTCGAAAGGATTCGAACCCTTGACCTTCTGATCCGTAGTCAGACGCTCTATCCAGCTGAGCTACGAGTGCTAACGAAGTTGCGAAGCTGGATTATCCAGCTGAGGAGAATTGATCAAGAAAAACGATTAATAATCGTTTTTCTCATCAATTCGGCAGAGTGCAACGAAGTTGCAAACGCACAGAGTGCAACGAAGTTGCAAACGCACAGAGTGCAACGAAGTTGCAAACGCACAGAGTGCAACGAAGTTGCAAACGCACAGAGTGCAACGAAGTTGCAAACGCACAGAGTGCAACGAAGTTATGGCATTGCCAACAAAGTTGCAAACACACAGAGGTGCAACTTGAAAAATTAATTTCTGTAATTTATTAGAATTTATTGAGATAGAAGATTAACAATTTTTTTGTTCAGTCAAATATCATCTAATCAATTCCATAAATCTCTAAAAGCTTTCTTTGAGACCACAAGAAACAAATCAGCCAACTGCTTCTGTTTTTTCTTTTTTATCCTTTGAAACTGAAATCCCAGTTTTAACCTTCTTAATCCCAAGTTTTTCTCTGGTTAAATCGTCAATCTCTTGGCCAATTTCAGGATTTTCCTTTAAATATTTTTTAACATTTTCTTTACCTTGGCCAATTTTATTGCCTTTGTAAGCATACCAAGATCCAGATTTTTCAACGATATCTGATTTGACTGCTAAATCTATTAATTCGCCATATTTTGAAACTCCTTCACCATAAATTATCTCAAATTCTGCTGTTTTGAATGGAGGAGCAACTTTGTTTTTAACAACCTTGACTTTGGTTTCATTGCCTAAAATTTCTTCTTGATCCTTGATAACACTACCTTTGCGAATATCAAGTCGAATTGAGGCATAAAACTTAAGGGCGTTACCACCAGTTGTAGTCTCTGGGTTACCAAACATCACGCCAATTTTCATGCGAATTTGGTTGATGAAGATAACAGTTGAATTTGTTTTAGAAACTGTTGAAGTCAACTTTCTTAAGGCTTTACTCATTAATCTTGCTTGTAGACCCATTTGATTATCTGCCATACCACCTTCAAGTTCAACTTGCGGAACAAGGGCTGCAACAGAGTCGATAATTATTAAGTCAATGGCACCAGATCTAACTAGAGTGTCAGCTATCTCAAGAGCTGCTTCACCATTGTCAGGTTGCGAAATGATCATATCTTCAAGATTTATGCCTAAATTTTTAGCATAAACTGGATCAAAAGCGTGCTCAGCATCAATAAAGGCGCAAGAAAGACCTGCCTTTTGTGCTTCGGCAATTGCGTGCAAGGTGAGTGTAGTTTTACCTGAACTTTCTGGACCATAAATTTCAACAATTCTACCTCTTGGGTATCCTCCAACACCAAGTGCAACATCAAGTGCTAATGAACCAGTTGGAATTACCTCAACATCAACAACTGGTCTTTGACCAAACTTCATTGCTGAACCTTTGCCAAATTGCTTATCAATTTGTGAAAGTGCTGCTTCTAATGCTTTATTGCGATCATTCATAATTTTTGTTTTTTAAGGTTATAGACACTGTTAACAGTGCCCAATGTGGTTAATAAATTGTTAAAACTAAGCAGCTTTAACTTGCTTTTGTTGGCCTTTTAATAGCTCAACCATGGTTTCGCCAAGCTTAGCTGGGCTATCAGCAACAACAATTCCAGCCGCCTTCATGGCAGCAATTTTATCTTCAGCACCACCTTTGCCACCAGAAACAATAGCACCAGCGTGACCCATTCTTCTTCCTGGAGGAGCAGTGCGACCAGCGATAAAGCCAACAGTTGGTTTAAAGCGACCTTTTTTAGCTTCTTTCTTTAAAAATTCTGCAGCATCTTCTTCATCTGAGCCACCGATTTCACCAATCATGATGATGGCTTCAGTTTCTGGGTCAGATAAGAACATATCTAAACAATCGATAAAGTTAGTTCCATTTACTGGATCGCCACCAATGCCGATACAAGTACTTTGACCAAGGCCAGCTTTAGTTGTTTGATGAACTGCTTCATAAGTTAAAGTTCCTGATCTTGAAACAATGCCAATTTTACCTCTTTGATGGATATGGCCAGGCATAATGCCGATTTTACATTCATCAGGAGTGATAATTCCTGGGCAATTTGGGCCAATTAATCTTGAATTAGAACCAGCCAAGGCTTTTTTAACTTTAACCATGTCAAGAACAGGGATGCCCTCGGTTATACAAACAATAAGTTCAATTTCACTATCAATAGCCTCGATTATAGCATCAGCCGCAAATGGAGGTGGAACATAAATTACTGAAGCATTGCAACCAGTTTGTGCTTTAGCTTCTGCTACAGTGTTAAAAACTGGAAGACCAAGATGAGTTTGACCGCCTTTGCCTGGAGTTACGCCCCCAACCATTTTAGTGCCATAAGCAAGAGCCTGTTCTGAATGGAATGTACCTTGAGCGCCAGTAAATCCCTGACAAATAACTTTGGTATTTTTATTTACTAAAACTGCCATTTTCTATTTTTAAAATTTATAATTAATTAACTGCTTTAACAACTTTTTGCGCTGCATCGTCTAAGTCATTAGCTGGAATTATTGCTACACCTGATTCAGCAAGTATTTTTTTGCCCAGATCAACATTGGTACCCTCTAATCTAACAACCAAAGGCACGCTAAGATTAACTTCTTTGGCAGCTTCAACGATGCCGTTAGCAATGATATCGCATCTCATAATTCCACCAAAAATATTAACCAAAATACCTTTAACATTTGGATCGGAAAGAATAATTTTAAAGGCTGCAGTTACTTTTTCACGAGTAGCACCACCACCAACATCTAAAAAGTTAGCTGGAGATGAGCCGTAAAGCTTGATGATATCCATTGTTGCCATAGCAAGACCAGCACCATTAACCATACAGCCAATTTTGCCATCCATTTTTACATAATTTAAGTCATAGCTTGAAGCTTCAATTTCTAGCGGGTCTTCCTCATCTAAATCTCTTAGAGCTTTAACTTTTTCTTGGCGATAAAGAGCATTATCATCAAAATTAATCTTGGCATCTAGGCAGATAATTTCACCTTCAGAAGTTTCAACAAGTGGGTTGATCTCAACTTGTGAAGCATCAGTTTTGTTAAAAGCTTCGTAAAGAGCAAAAACTAATTTGCTAAATTTTTTGAGTTTGTCGCCATCTAAGCCAAGAGCAAATCCTAGTCTACGAGCATGACAACCTTGAATACCAGTTGCTGGATCAATAACAACAGAGATGATTTTTTCTGGAGTTTTGGCGGCCACCTCTTCAATTTCAACACCACCTTCAGTTGAAGTCATAAAAACTATTTTTTTAGTTTTTCGGTCAACAACTGCTGACAAGTAATATTCTTTAGCAATATTTGAACCAGCTTCTACATAAAGCCTTTTAACTTCCTTGCCTTCAGGACCAGTTTGGTGAGTAACTAAGATTTTACCAAGCATTTTTTCAGCCTCAACTTTAACATCCTCAACTGACTTAACAACTTTAACACCGCCAGCCTTGCCGCGGCCACCAGCATGAATTTGCGCCTTAACCACAAAAACTTTATTGCCTGAATTTTGTAATTTTTTAGCTTGCTCAACAGCTTCTTGTGCACTAAAAGCTGGATAGCCTTCAGGCACTAAAACACCAAATTCTTTCAATAGAATTTTGGCTTGATATTCGTGAATATTCATTGATTTTAAATAGATTTTGTAAAAAAAACTTAAACAAACTTTAGAACTAAAGTTTTAACATATCAAGTTACTAAATTTTTAAAATATTTTGAAAAAAATTCTTATCACAAGATCAAAAGAAAGATCGCAAGATCTAAATGTTTTTTTGATTAAAAATGGCTACCAGACCTTTAATGAAACTTTGTTTGATGAGTTTGATTTAGATTTTTTAGTTGAAGATTTTAGTAAGATAAAAATTGTTTTAATAACTAGTTTTTATGGCGCAAAAGCAATTTTAAAAGCTAATATTTCTAAAAATGCTCTTATTTTTGCAGTTGGCAAATTTAGTTGCCAAGAGTTAGTAAAAGCTGGTTATCAAAATATTAAATATCCTCAACTAGCATCGGCAAAAAACCTGCATGATTACATTTTAAATGAACAATTTTTAGATAAAAAGACTTCAATTTATTATTTTCGAGGGCAAGAAATTGCTTTTGATTTTAAGACAAAATTAGAAGATTTGGACTATAAAATTAATGAGATAATTTGCTATAAAATTAATCCAAAAGATAAATTTTCACCTGAATTAATTGGGTTTACTCAACAAGAAAAATTTGATGAAGTATTGCTCTACTCAAAAAATAGTGCTTTAATTTTCTATAAATTGGTAAAAAATCACAATATGCTTGAATATTTCAAGAATAGCAAAATATTGTGTATTAGTGAAGAATTAGCCGATTTTTTGCGAGAAACTGCTGGAGATTATTTTTTAAAGATCGCATCTTTTGATAATTCAAAATTACTTAAAAAATTTTATGAATAAAAAGCACAAAAAAGAAAACGTTGAAACAAAAAAAGATTTGATGACTAAGGCAAATCAAACACTTAAATTTGAGCCAAAGGCCGAAGATAATTTTGTGTGGCGCGGAATCATTTTGTTAATTTTGGTTTTCGGGTTGGTTTTATTGTATAGCTATAATGCTTATCAAAGCTATCAAAAAAACTTAATAGAGCAAGAAATGCAAAAAGCGGCGCAAAAAATCATTGATTCTGAAAATATTGAGTCAGAAATATATGATTTAGAATATGAAAAAGTCGTAACGCAAAAAAAAACTGAAAAATTAGACCAAGAGACAAGTGAAGAGTTTAGAGAGGTTAATTCTAAAATACAAAATATTGAGGAATTAGCTTTTAAAATTAATGAATTTGAGCAAAGAATAGCTGAATTTGAAGAAAATTTGGCAGATTCAAACCTACAAAGACGGCTTAACTCTATTATTTTGTCATATTTTGATTTTCGAAAAAAACTATTTCAGGGCGGTGATTATGCTGTAGAATTACAAAATTTAGAGCTTTTAGCTAAAGATAATGCAGAAATTTTAGAAAAAATTGTCGAATTAAAATTGTTGTTACCTGATTTTAAGAGTGATTGGCAAATCAAAAAACAATTCAAAGATATAGAGCCTTTATTGCTTGCAAGGCAAAATAATGATCCGGATCAAGGATTTATAAGCAATTTACGTTATAATCTTAGCAAAATATTTGTTGTTAGAAATTTGCGTGAAGATGCAAAAACTGATCTTGAGAAATCGATTAGTAAAATATTTTTCTCTTTAAAAAACCTTAACTACCAACTTACTTTACAAAAGTTAGAAAATATAGATCCTAAGTATAATGAAATTTTAAAAGAGTTTAAAATATTAATTGCAAATAGAGTTGAAATTGAAAAAGTAGATTTTGATTTATTGAGCAAATTTGGTTCTTAAAAAAAGTTGCCAAAAATGCTTCATAAACTCAAATAAGAGAATTATAGATAAGTCAATTAAGATTCAGACTTTTATAAGGCAAAATTTTGGCTATAAATTCAAGTTAAAACCTTAAAGTATATCCAATACTCCTGCGGCTTTAACTTAAATTTCTATCTCAAAATTTTCTCATATAATAATGTCTAAATCTTAATTGACTTATCTATAGCTAAAATTCTTAATTATTTGCAAGACCTTCTTATGCAGCTCAAAGTTGGCACATGCCAAAACTCTAACATTTGATCTTAGATTCAAGTCATTTCCCTGCCAATCGGTGATAACTCCACCAGCTTCTTGGATTATTATTTGTGTTGCGGCATAATCGTAGCATTTCAATCCCGGTTCGATAATTATATCGATTAAGCCCATCGCTAAGCACGCAAAGCTATAACAATCACCACCATAAACAATGCCACCAATATTTTGATATTTGGTTAATTTGGTTAAATTTTCTAAAATTTTGCGATCTTCATTTTGAAAATAAAATGGCGAAGAAGAGCACATCACTGCATCTTTTATTTCTGTAACTTGCCTAGTTATAATCCTGTGGCTAAAAAACTCTTTTAAATCCCCTTTATTAAAGCGCGACTGCGCGTCGCCAACAGTTTGGCGTGAATTAGCAGAAAGCAAAGCTTGCTGCGGTAAATCAGAATTAAAGCGCGACTGCGCGTCGCCAACAGTTTGGCGTGAATTAGCAGAAAGCAAAGCTTGCTGCGGTAAATCAGAATTAAAGCGCGACTGCGCGCTGGCTTGGTTTGGCTGCGAAAAGTTAGAATCAAACGCAGCTTGTTGTGAAGAATTATCAATAAACCAAGCTCCTTGACCTTTGATACCAAGCCATCTCTCATGACTAATTGGTTGATTAATAATTCCTAAAATTGGTTTTTTATTATAGGTGAGGGCGATTAAAGTGCCAAAAATTGGGCGACCAATTATAAAAGATGAAGTGCCGTCAATTGGATCTATAACCCAAACAAATTCTGAATCTTCATTGATGTTGCCATATTCTTCACCAATTATGCCATGATTTGGATAATTTTTTTGAATATGATTTCTGATCATTAATTCAATTTCTCGATCTGCTTTGGTAACTGGGGTATCGTCCAATTTAGCTTCTTCGCCGTTTGGTAAGCGAAAATATTTTTTGGCAATTTTTGCTGATTCATCAGCTAAAAAATTAGCAAAATTGATTAAATTTTGATCCATCATAAGTTAATTAATGAAAATTAATTTTGTTAAAATTAGCTTCGATTATATTTTTTAACTTTTCAAATCAATTATGAAAGAAAGAATTGCTATTATCTCAGGTTATAGATCAGCAATGGGTAAAGCTGGAGGCGTTTTTAAGAATTTAACAGCTCATGATTTAGGGGCAAAAATTGCTAAAGAAGTTTTAATCCGTTCAAATATTGATGTTAATTCAATTGACGAGGTGATTGTTGGTAATGTGTCTCAACCTGCTGAAGCGGCAAATATTGCTAGGGTAATTGCACTAAAAGCGGGAGTTCCTGAAAATGTACCAGCCTTTACGGTGCACCGCAATTGTGCTTCAGGTATGGAAGCAATAACTACTGCTGCTTCAAAAATTAATAATGGTGAGGCTGAAATTATTTTGGCGGGTGGTGTTGAGTCGATGAGCAATATTCCTTTGATCTTTAATAAAAAAATGGTTGGTTTTTTTGCTAATTTGGTGAAAGCTAAAAAATTATCGCAAAAAATTACTACTTTTTTGAGTTTTCGCCCATCATTTTTGGCGCCCATTATTGGTTTACAGCAGGGTTTAACTGATCCAATTTCAGGCTTGATTATGGGACTAACGGCTGAAAATATTGCCAATGATTTCAAAATTTCACGAAAGGAGCAAGATGAATTTGCTCTAAAATCTCATCAAAAAGCTGCTAAAGCCATGGAAAATGGCATTTTTGCTGAAGAAATTATTCCAGTTTTTAACGACGACAAAAATTCAATGATGATTGAAGAAGATGAAGGAGTTAGAAAAAATCAAAGCATAGAAGATTTAGCCAAGTTAAAGCCATATTTTAATAAAATCTCAGGCACGGTTACAGTTGGTAACTCATCGCAAGTTACTGATGGCGCTTGTTTTGTTTTGTTAATGTCTGAAAAAAAAGCCAAGCAATTGCAAAAAAAGGTTGGTTTTGAAATTTTGGGCTATTTAACTGATTTTGCATATGCTGGGCTTGATCCTTCAAGAATGGGATTGGGACCGGTTTTTGCAACCAAAAAACTTTTAGATAAAGCTGGTAAAAAACTTAGCGATATTGATTTATTTGAAATTAATGAAGCATTTGCAGCGCAAGTTATTGGCTGTCAAAAAGCATTTGCTGATAAAGATTTTTGCAAAAAACATTTTGGTTTAGAAAAGTCAATTGGTGAAATTGATGATAATATTTTAAATGTGAACGGTGGCGGGGTTGCCTTGGGTCATCCAGTTGGTATGTCTGGAACAAGAATTATAGTTCATATATTGCGTGAACTAAAAAGAAGAAAGAAAAAAACTGGCTTGGCAACACTTTGTATTGGTGGTGGTCAAGGTGGGGCTTGCTTGGTGGAAGTTAATTAAAATTTGCTGACGCAAATTTTAGCTAAATTGTAATCAACCTCCTTAAAAGCGGTCTAGACAGTACTAGCATATTATTTAAGTACATATTAAATAGTACATTAATAGTATCTAAGGAGATTGATGATTTGTTTTTTTTAAAGGTTTAATCTGTGACCCGCGGGTCACAGATTAAACTTTTTGGCTTTTTATTAAACTTTAAACAAAAATCTAAAAAATGAACATAGATAAAATACCATTTGGTCAATTGCCTGATAAAGTTAATGTTATCATTGAAGTGCCAATGAATTCTGATCCGGTAAAATATGAATTAGATAAAAAAAGTGGTACGATTTTTGTTGATCGCTTTATTGCTACGCCAATGTATTACCCATGTAATTATGGCTTTATTCCGCATACTTTGTCAGATGATGGTGATCCAGCTGATGTGCTGGTAGTCTCTGATTTTCCAATAGTTTCTGGTGCAGTGATTGCTGTAAAACCAATTGGAGTTTTGATTATGGAAGATGAGAAGGGTATGGATGAAAAAATTATTGCCGTGCCTGCTAAAAAATTAAATTCTCAATATGAAAAAATTGAGTCATTTAAAGAATTGCCAGAAAATCTAATCAACAAAATCAAACATTTCTTTGAAAGATATAAAGACCTAGAAAATGGTAAATGGGTTAAAATTAAGTCTTTTGAAGATGCTAAAAAGGCACAAGAATTGATTCAAGAAGCAGTTAAAAGGCATCACGCTAATAAAATGCTAGAAAATGCATCTTAGTTCCAATCTTTCTTAAAAAATTTAGGTAAAATTTTTTAGGGATTTTTAGGTTGAATTTTGGTAATCATGGTTTTAACAAAGTAGATCATGATTATTACAAGTTTTGCACTTTTTCTTTTAGTTTTTATTATTATCGGGGTTTTTTCTACTATTAAAAGTAAGAATAGTACCTCTGATTACCTCCTAGCCGGTCAGTCGATAAAACCTTGGTTAGTTGCACTTTCAGCAGTAGCGACGACTAATAGTGGTTACATGTTTATTGGCATGATTGGTTACACCTATCTATATGGCCTGTCTTCATTTTGGCTAATGTTTGGCTGGATTATTGGTGATTTTACAGCTTCGTTATTTATTCATAAAAAAATTCGTCTCATCACAACTAAACAAAAGGTTCTAAGTTTTGCTGGCGTTATTAGTAATTGGCATGGTCAAAATCATCAAAAAGTTAGGATTTTAGCAGGGTTAATTACGGTTATTTTTCTTGGAACTTATGCAGCTGCGCAATTAAAGGCTGGTAGTAAAGCTTTACATGTGATTTTTGGTTGGGATTATTCGATTGGTGCAATTATTGGTGCAATTATGGTAATGCTTTATTGCTTTGCTGGTGGAATTAGAGCATCTATTTGGACTGATGCTGCGCAGTCATTCGTGATGTTTATTGCCATGGTGGTTTTACTTTTTATGTCGGTAGCAAATGCTGGTGGAATTGGCGATTTGTTAGTAAAGCTCGACGCGGTTTCTGATTCTTACTTAAAATTTTTTCCAAAAGGAGTTGGTGGATCTTTTTTTGGTGGTGGCTTGTTATTTGTTATTGGCTGGTTGTTTAGTGGTTTTTGTGTAGTTGGTCAGCCCCATATTATGGTTAGATTTATGACCATGCAAAAGCCAGAAAATATCAAAAAAGTTCGCTATTATTATTACAGCTTTTACACTAGTTTTTTTGCATTGACTATTGCTACGGGCATGGTTTCAAGATTAATATTTCCTAATGTTAATAGTTTTGAGGCTGAATTGGTTTTGCCAAAAATTGCTATGCAATTTTTACCTGAAATGTTGGTTGGCTTGGTTTTAGCTGGACTATTTGCTGCTAGTATGTCAACCGCAGATTCACAAATTTTAAGTTGTTCAGCATCTTTAACTAATGACTTTAAAAAATTTACTCGCAAAAATTACATTATTACTAAATTAGCAACTGTTTTTGTAACAATTATTGCATTATTAATTGCGCTTTTTGGTAGTAACAGTGTTTATTCGCTAGTTTTGATTGCTTGGTCATGTCTTGGTGCTTCTTTCGCGCCAATTTTGACATTGCTAGCTTTAAACAAAAAAATATCTGAAAATACCACCTTAGCAATGATGGTTGGTGGGTTCTCAACGGTACTAATTTGGCGTTATTTTGGTTTTAATTTGCAAGTAAATGAAGCGCTTCCAGCTATTTTAGTTGGATTTTTAGTTTATTTTGCTGACATCTTTTTTAATAACAAAAATGGTTAATTATCTTGGGGTTTGGACTCTTTTTAAAAAAGAAATCATGCGTTTTTTGAAGGTCTATCATCAAACAATTCTTTCGCCGATTATTAATATTATTCTTTTTTTGGCGGTTTTTTCCTTGTCAGTTGGTGGTCAAATAAAAACTATTGAAGGTGTGCCATTTGCTTTATTTATGGCTTCAGGTTTGATCATGATGGCTGCCATGCAAAATTCTTTTGCTAATTCTTCTTCGTCTTTTGTAATGAGTAAGGTGATGGGTTTTTTTGGTGATTATTTGGTGCCACCTATTGGTGCCCTTGGTTTGTTGTTTGCTTTTACTTTTGGTGCGATTTTGCGTGGTATTTGTGTAGCAATCGTGGCATTTTTGGCAATTTCAATTTTTGTAAAATTAACAATTTTTAATTTAGGTTATTTAGTATTTTATCTAGTATTTTCTTGCATGTTTTTGGCGTTGCTTGGCGTGCTTTGTGGCGTTGTTTCTGAAACTTTTGATCAAATGTCAGCCATGACTAGCTATGTTATTACGCCTTTGACATTTTTGTCTGGAACCTTTTATTCAACTAAAGCTTTACCTGAATTTTGGCACGCAGTTTCAACGTACAACCCATTTTTTTACATGATTGATGGTTTTCGTTACTCAGTAACCGGCTATCATGATGGCAGTTTAACGGTAGGAGTAAGCTTTATTTTGATCATTAATTTTATTTTAGCTTGCATTTTACATCAATTAATAAAAAAAGGTTATCGAATTAAATCTTAAATTTCAGTTTCACCAAAACTAAAAACCTAAACCAAAATGTCTTTTACCCAAAAAAAACTTGATTATATTCGACTTGCCCGTAGTCAAAATATTGGCTCAATCAACTTCTTCAAATTTCTTGAGATTTGTAAATGTCCGACGCAAGCAATTAAAGAGATTATTGATTCTCAGCATAAAAGCTTTAATCAGCATATCAAGCTGGCGTCACTCAAAGATGTTGAAAGCGAGATTGAAAATGCTGCTAAATTTGGTGCTAAAATTATCACTATTTTTGATAAAGAGTATCCACCCCTCCTAAAAGAAATTTCTGATCCTCCGCCAATTATTACAATTAAAGGTAAATTTGAATTACTCACTAAAGAAAGAATTATTGCGATTGTTGGTGCTAGAAATGCATCAATTAATAGCATTAATTTTGCCAAAAAAATTGCCTTTGAAATTGGTCAGCAAGGTTTTACAATAGTTTCGGGATTGGCTCGTGGAATTGACTGTGCAGCTCATCAAGCAACTTTGTCTTCTGGAACTATCTCTGTTATTGCCGGTGGAATAGATAATATTTATCCACTAGAAAATAAAAATCTCTACCAAAAAATTTATGAAAAAGGTGTTGTGATTTCTGAGCAACCGTTTGGTAGCGCTCCTCTAGCAAAGAATTTTATCAAAAGAAATCGAATTATCTCTGGATTGGCAATTGGTACTTTAGTCATTGAGGCTGGCTTAAAATCGGGTAGCCTAACCACTGCCAATTTTGCTAATGATCAAGGAAGGCAGGTTTTTGCAATTCCAGGTGCGCCATATGATCATCGATCAATGGGTTGCAATAAACTAATTAAAGAGGGGGCTAAAATTGCTGAAAATAGCAATGATATTTTAGAAGAATTTTCATTCTTTGGTCAAAAATTTATCGAAAAACCTATTAAAACAACAAATAATTTTTTAAATGGTAATCAATATCCAAAAGATTTAAGAAAAAATGAAAAATTAGCTGTTAATCAAGTTCAAAATAAAATTCTTAAAGTTTTAGACTATTCAGGAATTGAGCTGGATAATGTTATTGAAGCTACGGGATTAAGAGTTGATGAAGTAAAATCTAACCTGTTAGAGTTAGAATTGTTACAAAAAATTTACACTAAAAATGGTGCTATTTTTTTGAAGAAATAATAGACTTCTTGCATAACTGCCAAATTTTGGCAATTTTTTCGTTATTAAAAATTTTTGAAATTCACGTACATCAAACTACGCTAAAATTCCAAAAATTTTTAATGCCCACAAATTCCTCAAAATTTTTGCATTTCAACTAGCTGATCCAAAAAGAATAAATCTTTGTTCAGTTAGAAACAAACTTGATCCGCATACACTAAATAAAGAACAAGCATTATTAATGAATGTTGATACTGGTCTTAAGACTGAAAGCTTGGGTCGATAAAAGTATTTTTACTTCCTAGCTTCCGCAATTTTTGCTTTAAAGGATTCTAAATCAATGGCTCCTGGAATCAACTCTTCACCAATAACAAATCCTGGGGTACCGTTGATACCAATCGAGGCACCAAGTTTAAGATTTTCTTCGATCATAGAGTTAATTTCTGACTCTTTATCATTTAGAGTTTTTTCAATCAGGGCAATGTTTGCTCCTATTTTTTTAGCAACATCAATTGCAGCACTTTTTCCGCGAGCCTGTGATTTCATCATTTCTTTGTGAAATTGTGCGTAAAGATTAGGTTGAGCAATATTAATTGCTAATGCAGTTTGCGCCATTTGGGTGGAAGCTTCACCAAGAATAGGGAAATGCTTGTGGACAAATCTAACCTTTTTATCTTGCGCAGTAAGTTGTTCTACTGTTAATGCAGCTCTCTTGCAATAGCCACATGAGTAGTCAAAGAACTCAACTACAGTTACATCATAACCGCTAGAGATATTTTGTGGGCTGTTCTTATCGTTAAAGAGTTCATTTTTCTTAACAGAGATATTTTTTTGAGCATTTTTTTGCTGATCTTCCATGGCTTTTCTTTGCATGTTTTGCACAGAGTCAATTATTGCTTCAGGATTATTGGCAATCCATTTGGTAATAACCTTTTCAATTGCTGCTTCGGATGGATTAGTAGCAACTGAGTTATTTTTTTTGACTCCAACAAAAAAAATAACAGCTAGAGTTATTAAGATAATTATTGCAGCTAGCGACTTATTGCAAAGAGGATTTTTAGTAAGGCATTTTTTATTCATGAAAGTCATAAATTTGCAGATAAATAATTAATTAAAATAATAAAATAATTTGTAGCCGTTAAACCAATTTGTAATTTTTGAATTTAAATAAAACAAGCCAAAACTATCAAAAAATTACCTTAATAAATTTCGTTCAAAAAAAAGCATATCCTATCCAATTTGGTCAATAATCCAATTTGTCATTGTGTTATTAACCATAGTCCAAACTATTAAATCAAGATTCTTTAAAATTATTGATTTGCGACGTACGTTGGTATTAAATATTTAAAAGGAATGGCAATATTTTAATTTGTGAGCATTTAATATTGGCTTATGTTTTGCTTGACCTTTTTGGTGAAGTTTGGGCATAATTTTTTTCAAATGAATTAACTTAAAATGTCTAAGAAAAAAGTTGCTGTAATTGGGTGTGGTATGTCTTCAGCTGCTTTTTATCACTTTCTTGATAAAAATAAATTTGAAGTGACATTCTTTGAAAAGAGTAGGGGTATAGGAGGTAGAATGTCTTCGCGTAGAATTGAAGGTTTAACATTTGATCACGGAGCAAGTTGTTTTGGTGCAATTAGATCAGAAAAATTTAAAGAATTTATAAAGCCGTATATTGCTAAAGGTATTGTTAGTGAATGGAATGGAGTTTTTAAATATCTTGATGGAGATAGTATGAGATATTGTGATTTTGAAAAAAAAGAAAGATTGGTTTGTAGATCTCAGTCAAATTTATTGGTAAAAGATATTTTGTCTCATCCAGCTCAAAATGGTGAAATTAAATTTTCATCAAAAGTTATTGAGATTGTAAATGACGGCCAAAAAAGAAACTCAATCTTGACTGACGACGACATAGTTCATGAGGGTTTTGACTATGTGATATCATCTGCGCCAGCGCCACAAACTTTACAAATATTTCCTAAAGATTTTTGTTTCTTAAAATTTCTTCGTGCAGCTGAATATTATACAACATTTGTCTTAATGCTTTCTTTTAGCAAAGATCAAGCCATTGATTTTTCACATTTAGCAGTAACAAATAGCATTATTGCTAGAATTTCATATGAAAATTCTAAAGGCGGTAATAGAGATTTTAATATGGATTGCTTTGTGATTAATGCTAATAATGTTTTTTCAAGGGCAACTCAAAATATGGATCACGAAATAATAAAAAGAGATTTGCTTGATGAATTTTTGCGCTTAACAAAGCTTGATCAAACTAAGCTAAAAGATGCAATTTTACATCGCTGGCTATATGCTAATGCTGCAACTTCTTACAATTATCCGGTTTTGCTTGATACTAATCTTAATATCGGAGCGATTGGTGATTATGTCAAAGAACCAAGAGTTGAAATGACATTTGAAGTGGGTGTAGAAATGGCTGAAAATTTGAACCATTTAAATTAGTTTAAGATAATAACCGATAAATTTCTGCCATAATTATTTTCTCCTGCTAAAGTCGATCTTCTAAAGCTATGAAAATCATTTTCATTAGTCAGTGTATCAATTTTTTGGTTTATGATATTTTTAACTTCGCATTTTTTCAAAACATCTTCTACAAAACCATTTAAATCAAACTGAAATTTACCTTCTTTGGCTGATTTAACAAAAAATTTAGCATTTTCTGGGTTTTTTTGGGTAAATTCATCAACTAAATCATGGTCAACTTCATAAGAATCTTGTTGAATCATTGGGCCGATTTCGCACTCTATGGTTTTGGCACCGAGTTTTTTCATCTCAAAAATTGTGTTTTCAATAACGCCAGATAAAGCACCGCGCCAACCAGCATGAGTTGCGCCAATAATATTATTTACTTGGTCAAAAAACAAAATCGGTGCACAGTCAGCCGTGATAACGCAAATCGTAATATTTTTTTGATTAGTGATAATAGCATCAGCCTGAGGGCGATTATTTTTATCAAAAATTTTGCTCTTATCTTCAATAACTACAACTTTATTGCTGTGAATTTGTTTTAGAAAAAGAATTTCTTCGAATTTAAAATCAAGTTGCTGTAATTTTTGTTCGAGATTTTGGCGATCTAGCAATTCTTTATCTATTTGGCAGTTTTTGCCAAAAAAATTATATTTTATCATCTTTAAAATTGTAACTTAAGAAAAAATCTAGCTTGTCGATATATTCTTGCGGATCTTTGACTCTTACTAAAGAATCTTTGGGAGTAAAAAAATAATCATGAAGCCTAGTTAGTAAGAACCTTAGGCTAGCTGCAATTAAAGAGATCTGAAGAGTTTTTATTTCTTGCTCTTGGAATAGTCGAACTGATTGATAACCTCTAATTAAATTTTCAAAATTTTCACCAACAAATTTATTTTCACCATCAAAGCACCAAGCATTGGTAATGCAGGCAAAATCATAAATAAAAAGATCATTGGCCGCAAAGTAGAAATCAATTACCCCACTTACTTTTGGCAAATTATTTTGATCATAATCAAAAAAAACATTATCAGGAAAAAGGTCAGAATGGATAACGCCACTTGGTAGATTTAAGTTTTGCCATTTTTGGCCAATATCTTTGATCAAAGAGTTAATTTTATTCTTTAAATTTGGTTTAAATTCATCAACAAAATGTGAGAATTTAGCAAAAAAAGATGAAAAATTAGTAACACCAAGATCATTTTTTCTAGTCATTTTAAAATCTGCCACCGCCAAATGCATTTGAGCAGTTATTTTGCCAATTTCAAAACAGTGATTTTGGTTTATGCTATTATAAAGTCCACAATCAAGTGTTTCAAGCATCTTACCTTCTAAAAAAGTGACAATTGTTGATGATTTAGCTTTAAGTTTGGTTAAAAATTCACCACTGCGATTTGCAATTGGTTTTGGACAGCAAATTTGATGCTTTGCTAAGTGATTAGTCAATTCAATAAAAAATGGTAAATCTTGATCATTAATCCGAGATTCAAAAATAGTTAAAATGAATTTAGCCTGTGAAGTTCGAACAATAAAATTACTATTATCGATCCCAGCAACAATCCCTTTAAAATCAACCAGTTCGCCAATTTGATATTGTTTGAGATGATCAATTAATTCTGCTTTTGCTAATTTAGTATAAACTGCCATTATTCTTCTTTATTGTCGCTAATTTGTTTAAAATTTTGCCAACTTTGTTGATACATAGAATTTGATCTAGTATTTTTTGACCATGATTTTTGACCTGAGTCGTCAATTTTTTTATGAAAAGAATCAATTTTTTCACTAAAATTTTGTTGTGGTTTATCATTTTTAATATTTCGAGCAATTTCAGATGTTTGATTGGCAATGTTTTGATCAATTAGTTTTTTGATATTTGGATTAAAAATTTCGGTGATAAATTTGGAAGTATTAATAAAATAATTTTTAACATCTTCAACCTTAAAATCACCATTTCCACAAACATCGCGTGAAATTGCTAAAAGCTCAAAATAGCGTGCAAAGAGTTCGGCTAAAATTTGTTGTGCAGGATAAGATTTAACCGCATCAATCATTAATCTTTTAGCTTCAGCTTTTAATGTAATTATGTGAGGCTGGTTATTTTGCATATCGAAAGCAATGCATTTTCTAAATTCATCACTGATGCTAGCGCCACTTTCAAAATCAACAGCGTGCGCCATTTCATGAGCTAAAACATTGTAAGAAAGCTGTCTTAAAATTATCTTTAATTCTTTTTTGTGAAAAAACTTTCCAACAGCGCGATCAAAAAAGCCTCGTTGCGTGGTTAAAAAACAGCCGACATTAGTGTCCCAATCTTTAATAATTTTAACTTCAAATGATAATTCTTGTTGTTGTAATTTGGTTAAAATCAGATCAAGTCCATCTTTAAAAAGATCAATTCGATAAAGATTGGTAAAAAAATTGATTAATTTATTGATGTTATTAGAGCCTTCAAATTTGGTTTGCGGTGTAAAAATGTTAGTAATTAGATTAGACATCTTTTTAAATGATCTATTTTTTCTTTAGAGGTCGGCAATATAAATCAAGGCGATGATCGACAATTTCAAATCCCATATCGCGAGCAATTTTTTCTTTGAGTTTTTCTAACTCTTCGTTGAAAAATTCGTGAACAGTGTCGGTGGTTATGTCAACTAAATGATCATGATGATCGTCTTCATCTATCACTTCATATCTTGCTTTGCCAGTGTTACCAAAATCATGTTTGGCAATTACATTATATTCTTCAAAAACTTTTAAAGCACGATATACCGTAGCAATGCCAATATTTGGATTAATTTCAGCGCAACGACTGTAAACCTCTTCAACATCTGGATGATCGCTGCTATTGGATAAAACCTTGGCAACAAGACGACGATTATCTGTCATTTTAACTCCTTGCTCAAGACATTTTTGTTCAATAGTTGATGACATAAAAAGTTTGTTTTTATTTTAAAAGAGACTTGAATTTGAATTTTTCGCATACTAATAATAATTTGCTACTATTTTCTTAAGCCTAATTGGTGTTTAAATATCGTAGCTACTATGAAAAAAGATCGTAAAAATATAGAAACTGCCTCATATCATCTAACCTTTGATGATGTTTTGTTAAAACCAGCTTATTCTGAAGTTCATCCTTTGGATGTTGTCACTAAAACTAAAATCACTAAAAATATCTCTTTACAAATCCCAATAATTTCGGCAGCGATGGACACGGTGACCGAAAGTCGCTTGGCAATTGCTACGGCTCAATCTGGAGGATTGGGCTGCATTCACAAAAATTTGTCAATCAAAGATCAGGCCGCTGAGGTTAGAAAGGTCAAAAGATTTGAGTCGGGTATGGTGGTTGATCCAGTAGTTATTGATCATGATGCAATTCTTGGCGATGCTTTAATTTTGATGCAAAAATATGGTATTTCTGGCATTCCAGTAGTTAAGCCGAATAGCAAGAAATTAGTTGGTATTTTAACCAATCGCGATGTGCGTTTTGCGCTTGATAAAAAACAGCCAATTGCTGAATTAATGACTACCAAAAATCTGGTCACGGCCGAAATTAACGTCACTAAAAATGAGGCTAAGCAACTTTTGCACAAAAATAAAATCGAGAGAATTATTATTGTTGATGATACTGGTAATTGTCTTGGTTTGATGACTGGTAAAGATTTAGAAAAGTCAAAACTTTATCCAAATGCGGCTAAAGATAAAGAGGGTAGGTTGCTAGTTGCGGCGGCCACTGGCGTTGGTAAAGATGGCATTAAAAGAGCCGAAAGCTTGGTTGAAGCTGGTTGTGATTTAATCGTTATTGACACTGCGCATGGCCATTCAAAAGGAGTGATTTACACGGTTGCTGAATTAAAAAAGAAATTCCCAAAACAAGATTTTATTGCGGGTAATATTGCTACTAAAGAAGCGGCAAAAGCCTTGATTGATGTTGGTGTTGATGCGGTTAAAGTTGGCATTGGACCAGGTTCAATTTGTACTACACGAGTTGTCGCTGGGGTTGGTGTACCACAATTATCAGCGCTTTTTGATGTAGTTGAATATTGCGATAAGGTTAAAATTCCGGTAATTTCAGATGGCGGTATAAGATTTTCAGGTGATTTAGCCAAAGCCATTGCTGCTGGCGCCTCAGTGGTGATGCTTGGTGGATTATTAGCTGGATGCGAAGAAACCCCTGGAGATATCGTGCTTTTTAAAGGCAGGTCTTACAAGGTTTATCGTGGTATGGGATCTTTGGGGGCGATGACTCGTGGTTCAGCCGATCGCTATTTTCAGCAAGATGTCAAAGATAAATTAAAGCTAGTGCCAGAAGGTGTTGAAGGGCGCGTGCCATATAAAGGCTTGGTCAGTGAAATAATTCATCAATTAGTTGGTGGCCTTAAATCGGCAATGGGCTATACTGGTAATTCAACAATTGAAGAAATGCGCCATAATTGCAATTTTGTAAAAATTACCAATTCAGGTCTTAAAGAATCGCATCCACATTCAATTGCCATTACCACCGAATCACCAAATTATACAACTGAAAGCTAATGACTAAAAATCCTCTTTTACTTTGTATTTTAGATGGCTGGGGAATTGGTGATCCAAAAAATCCCAATAATGCTATTGCGCGCGCTAAAACGCCAAATTATGATCGTTTTTTAAGCAATTATTGCCATTCACAAATTAAAACTTCTGGTCTTGATGTTGGCTTGCCAGATGGGCAAATTGGCAATTCGGAAGTTGGTCATATGACTATTGGTGCGGGTAGGGTGATTTTTCAAGATTTGCCACGCATTAATAATGCAATTAATGATGGCTCATTATCAAAAAACCAAGATTTATTGAAATTGGCTGTAAATCTTAAAAAATCTAAAAAATCTTGTCATTTAGCGGGATTATTTTCAGATGGCGGAGTGCATGCTCATATTAATCATATTGTTTTTTTGGCTGATTTTTTACAAAAAAATAATATCAAAACCTATCTGCATTTATTCTTAGATGGTCGCGATGTTGCTCAAAAAAGTGCGCTTAATTATTTAGATTCAATTGCTGATTTGTTAAAAAATCATAATGTTAAAATTGCGACAATCTCGGGCCGTTATTATGCAATGGATCGTGATAAAAACTGGGATCGCGTAAATTTAGCTAGTGAAGCAATTTTAGAAGGTAAGGGTAAAAAATTTAGTGAGGTGGTTTTAGCTATTCAAAATTCTTATCAAAATAATATTACTGATGAATTTATTAAACCTTGCGTAATTGGCAATTATCAAGGAGTTGCGCCAGAAGATGCTTTGATTTTTGCTAATTTTCGTGCTGATCGAGCGCGTCAAATTTCAGAAAAATTTCAAGAAAGCAATAAATTTAGCCAAGCTTTAGCGATGACTGAGTATTCGGCAAAGTTAAATGATTTTTACAAAATATTATTTCCAGCCATTAAAGTTGAAAATTCACTACCAGAAATTTTGGCCAAAAATAATTTAACACAACTCAGAATTGCCGAAACTGAAAAATATGCTCATGTTACTTTCTTTTTTTCTTGTGGCAAGGAAGATCAATTTGTTGGTGAAGAAAGAATTTTAGTTAAATCGCCGTCAGTGGCAACTTATGACTTAAAACCAGAAATGTCGGCAATTGAGGTTACTAAAAATTTAGTAGAAGCTATTAATTCTAAAAAATTTGACTTTATTGTTGTTAATTATGCAAACCCGGATATGGTTGGTCATAGCGGATTACTAGAGCCGGCAATCAAGGCTTGTGAAGTAATTGATGTGCAATTGGGTGAGTTAGAAAAGGCAATTTTAGCAAATGATGGCCAAATGTTAATTACGGCAGATCATGGCAATATTGAGGATATGGTTGATGATAATGGCCAACCTCACACTTCGCACACTATTAATCCAGTTCCACTTATTTTGATATCAAAAAATAAAGAAATTAACTTACAAAATGGCAGTTTAGCTGATTTGGCGCCAACTATTTTGCAATTAATGAATATTAATAAGCCACAAGAAATGTTGGGCAAGTCTCTGTTAAAATAATTAATTATATGAAAAAATATCTTCAATTTTTGGAAGAATTAAAGAATCTCTTGTTTAATAAACTCAGAAAAGATTCTTCTAAAAAAACTTCAAAAAAGAAAGAAAAAAAGCAGGAAAAAAAAGAAATGGGTTGGTTTGAAACTTTAGTTTACGCCGCAATTTTGGCTATTATTTTTCGTTCTTTTTTATATGAGCCATTTCATATTCCATCTGGCTCGATGAAGCCAAATTTGTTGATCGGCGACTATGTTTTTGTCTCTAAACTATCTTATGGTTATAGTAAATACTCATTTCCTTTTGGTGATAAATTTAATTATTTTGAAGGTAGAATTTTTGAAGATGAGCCAAAAAGGGGAGATATAATCGTTTTTCGTTTGCCAAGTGATGATTCAATAAATTACATCAAAAGAGTGATTGGTTTACCAGGTGATAAAATTCAGGTAAGATCAGGAATTTTATATATCAATGATCAAAAAATTGCAAAAGAATTTGATGGCTTTTTTTTTGAAGATAACAATAAAGATGAGCCTTATGAAATTATGCAATATAGTGAAAAATTAGCTGATGACAAAAAGATTTTAGTTTTAGATCAAGTTGCTGGCGCAATGCAAGATGATACTAAAGTTTATGAGGTGCCCGAGGATCATTATTTTTTCATGGGAGATAATCGTGACAACTCTAGAGATAGCAGATTTGGTGATGTTGGTTTTATCCCTAAACAAAATTTGGTTGGAAAGGCAAAAATTATATTTTTTTCTAATCCTTCACCAATCTGGCAGCCAATTGACTGGCTAATTTCTATTCGTTTTTCAAGAATTTTTAAAATAACTGACTGATGCTCACTATCGAAGAATTTTACGATGTAATCGACTATCAATTTAATAATAAAAACTTTTTACAAGAGGCCTTAACTCATCCGAGCCTTTCAAAAGAAAGAAAAAGCAGTTTTAATTATCAAAGATTAGAATTTTTGGGAGATAAGGTTTTGTCGCTAGTTATCACTGAGTTTTTAGTGCAAACTTACAAAAATGAGAAAGAAGGCGAATTATCAAGGCGCCATGCTGTTTTAGTTTCAGGAGAGGTTTTATCTGATATTGCTAAAGAAATCAGAGTTGATGAGGTTTTGCAAATGAGTAGTGGTGAGTTTAATTTGGGTGGTAAGGAAAATAAAAAAAATCTTGAAAATGCCCTTGAGGCAGTTATTGCTGGGATTTATCTTGATGGTGGCTATGAAAAGGCTCGAGATTTCATCATGAAATTTTGGCAATATTATTTAACTAGAGATGACGAGCCGCCAAAAGATCCAGTTTCGCAACTGCAAGAGTTAGTCCAATTAAAATCAAAAGAACTGCCAATTTATTCAATTAAAAAAGTTGGCGGAAGTGATCATAAGCCAGAATTTTGTGCAAAAGTTAAAATTGGCTATTTAGACAAAGAATTTGAGTCAAGCGGCGGCTCTAAAAAAGAGGCGCAAAAAAAGGTGGCACAATTAGCTTTAGAGCAGCTTCTATAGATGGTTTGTAAGATTAAAATATCTAATTAATAGTATTTTCTTAAAAAAATTCTCCAATTTAACACAATTTCTCCTTGCTCTTTAAAAATAATAAGTTTTTACTTGGAGCACCATAAAAATTAGTGTATAATGCCAAATCCTATCTATAATTCCATATAGATA
>Ga0222719_10000731_pt1 | contig 32799 bp, 53 predicted proteins | sample C33_34DmetaG_FD_165039 | JGI IMG/M metagenome (GOLD analysis project Ga0222719, IMG submission 165039) | Estuarine water microbial communities from San Francisco Bay, California, United States - C33_34D | ecosystem: Environmental > Aquatic > Marine > Unclassified | place: USA: California... | reverse complement strand
CTGTTTGAGCAACAGGAGCAATAGGAGTTGTGCTTCCACCAATACACATTAAACGCACCTCTGGCTAAAAAAAATATTTCTGAATTGCTTCGAGCCTTTTTTAACTATCATGTGAGTGTGGGACACCTCGCAATATACTATGGCCACTTTTTGACCCCACCCCCGTCAGCCTAAATCTATACTTACCTTAATCTCGCCAGCAACTAAATGCTGGGATTTATCTACTGGCTTGAACCCAGCTCTGTCTAGTATGTCCTTACTCGCCTCTAGCTGAACATACTCGCTCTTAGCAGTCTGACTCAGGTTCAGCAGTTTATGTGCGGCCTTCGTAGCACTTACGCCCAAACTCTCCGCCACGCTCTGCATCATGTACTGCTGAACGTGAGGCAGTCGCAAAGTCTTACTGGCTGTCACTCTCCCTGCTTCACCCTTCGCATAGCCAGCAAGTTCTGCGGCTTGCTTAATACTGCACCCATTTGCTACGAGCGTATCTACCAAAGCACGCTGTTTATCAGTCAGTTTCACTACATCTGTCATGTCTTAACCTCAATAACCCCCCCTTGTGTTCCCCCCCTTTATCACTTCTCTGCGACACACTTGTCAACGCACAATTCACACACTAAACATTGCACGAAGCACTGAGGATAGGCAAGGCCGTTCCTCCGCCTCAAGCCCTGCTTGGCACAGTTTGCGCTGTTTACTCTTTGTCAGTCACCTTCGTTGGGATGACGCCCTGCGCCTCACCAAACCCTTCATCTGAATCACAGTCTGCCATGAGCATCAAACTGCTTCCGTCTTGTAGAGACATCCTTGCAGGGATAGACCTGTTCCTTTCTTGGTTCTTTCTTGTGTGCAAGGATGGCTGTTTGATTGAGCCAAGACAAGCTTGGCATGGCAACGTTCGTGAAGCTGTTTGACACTCCTGTCAGCCGGTGATTTCAGTGGCGGGCATATGGTGAGGGCAGTTCCTCACCGCCAACAAAGGAGAACTAAAATGACAAAGAAAGTAAACAACACAAACGGTTTCGCACAGGACATGATTCGTCTGAACAGCCTTACCAATCGAGTACACAAATCACAAATCAGTTACTTTACTGAAATGTTCAAGAATAATTGTCAGTATAACATTGATAAGAAACTTGCACGTATCAGAGATTGGGAAGACGAAAAACTCAATATGTACATTGAACACAAAGACAATGGTACATTACTTGATACAGACCGTATTCTTCAGATTGATAACGACATCGCTTGGTATCAATCCAACATCGAAGTAGCGGAAAAGCTCAGAGATTACTTGCAACAAGCTTCTGAACAGATGTTCCCTGAAGAACATCAGAAGTCAGAACAGGTTGACGAGACATTAGCCAAGCTGGATGCGCTTTACGAAGCCAAGAAAGCGGCTTCATAACTCCTCCCAAGAGAGCCTCGATGCTTCGGCATCGGGGCTTTTTTCATGCTCATCCCATCCCCAATGGGGGGGGAGGCACATCACGGCTGAGTGCTTGGCCACAGCAAAAATGCACAACGCCAACAAGAATTACATTTTATGTGTTGCACACTGCGACTTACCATTATATACTGCAAGTATGCAGTAGGAGGAAACAATGAAACTCATATCTAATACACTAATATTTACAGGTTTTACATCTGTAATCATAGCATCAATGATGGTTGATGAAGTACACGCACCAATGACTGATGATGAATTTATGGTGCAAGTAGCATTAATTATCTTTGGTATGGGCATCGCATTTGTCGGTGGCCTAATGCGAATCATGTCAGAATAAGGAGAACTATTATGAATGATATGACAATACAACAACACCTTGAAACTACAAATGACTGGTCGTTTCCAGTTACAACATCTGATTTATATGCAGTCAAAGATGGACTGCACAGATGTGATGTACCACCATCAATGGCACGTTGCATTATGCGTACCGATACTAACGAAGTGCTTGGTGTTCACGGCTCTAAATACAAAGCAATACTGCACGATGATGTAGTCAACTCTGTATTTGATGCAGTCAAAAACTCTGGCGTATCAAAAGATTATGACTATCAAATAGAACTGTTTGATAACGGTGCAAAATTACGAGGCACAATCAACTTCAATGACTTAGTTATTGAGCCTGAGGTTGGCGACACAATCCGCTTCCAAGTTTTGTTTTATAATTCTTATGACGGTTCATGGGCGTTTCAACAACAAGCAAGAGGACTCAGACTCTGGTGTTTGAATGGATGCACACACGCTGACACTGTAGCTAATACATGGGCAAAGCATACCACCAACGTCAACATCGAAGGTTCATCTGCTAAAATACAAGCTGGACTGGACGCTTTCTTCAACACCAAAGACCAATACAAAGCATGGATGAACACTCATGTAAGCGATGAAATGGCTGAACAATTCTTCAAACATGCTATGTGTCGGATTCAAAACAAGACATCCACATTCAAGTGGAACGAGCGTCAGTTAGATCAACTGATGTGTTGCTGGAACGCAGACTCACGTTCACTAGGTATGAACAAGTGGGCTTTGTACAATGCTTGCACCTATTGGGCCACACATACAAATGAATCACGTTCACCAGCTAATACACGCAGACTGCGTGAGAATCAGCTATCGAAAGTATTCAAGAAATCTAACTGGGAACTTGTCTAATTTGGTATGGAACTGCCACCCCCTGTTTGGGTGAGGGGTGGCAGATTCCATCCCTGCATTATAAAGAAGGAGAACTACAATGACAATCGAAAATGCAAATGAAAACCTAGCCAAAGCTATTGGCGCAGGAATAGAACAGCTTATAAAAAGCACAATGACTTCTCTAGAAGTACATAATTCTAGTGAGTTACCTGACCGAATCAGAGATGAACTAAATGATATGATTTATGAAAGAGTGCATGAAGTAGTAGAGAATATGATTGATGATAGGATTAGTGAAGCTATTGACAGTTGTTTAACTGACAAGTTGAACGAATTAACAATCACATTTGAGTAGGAGAATACAATGAATTACTCATTCATTAGAAAGCTTATGGCTATCAACAGCGCATTAGATTCAATGTGCAAACACTTAGAAGAAACAGATTCTGAGTTTAAGTACAAAGTATGTATGGCTAGAGACAGCTTGTTGAGCGTTGAAAAAACTTATCACGAAGTTTTAGAACGTGATGCAAACGAAGACAACACATACATGAAGCCAACCATTGTGGAGAACAAGTAATGTCACTTATGCAACAACGCCACTTTGAATATCTAGCAGACAAAGTCGCCCCTCTTGTGGGGTGGCCATCACAAATAGTTGAAATGGCAGACAGACTTGCCGAAACTAATCCTAGATTCAACAAAGAAAAGTTTATTAAACGTGCAACAGAAGCTTGGGAACAAGCTCATCCAGAATTATTGGAGGAACTAGATGACTACATTCCGTGTCTCCACGACAGTGCATAAATGTTACGATGAGTTTTATGAATGTAATGACTGTCATAAAATGTATAGCAATTACAATGACTTACATTTTTACAGTCAAGATAGTGGTGGCTACTGTCATTGTGGAAGCGAATCACTAAAGCATTTTATTAAACACACTGTGACTCAAGAAGTATGGGCATCTAATAAAGATGAAGCATTACAAGTTGCTCTTGATTTAGATGACTGGAATGTTCACGAACAATATTATGAGGAAAGCAAAGATGAATGATTTATTTGACACACCAGCATACAAGCTGGTCAGAGCAAGTGACCCCACAACAAGTCACGAAGCGGCAGACCAGCTTAATGTTAATGCAATGGAACGCTTGGTATTATCTGCAATCAAAACATTCGGAAGTAACGGATGTATATCAGATGACGTTCTAAATATTTTACCTAATCATGGATACAGTTCTGTTACCGCAAGATACAAACAACTAAAAGAAAAAGGTTTTGTAATTGTAGATGACAGAAAAAGAAAAGGTAAAAGTGGCAGGAATCAACTTGTTATGTGGGCAAAAGAATTTTATGAACCACATCAAGCTTGACAACTACTGCGTCTTTGCAGATGATGTCTGCATGATTACATACATGGACACACTCATCGCAAAATCAACAGATGCAAATGTCAAACTCAAACAGGCATTTGTTCATGCTGGCGTTCCAGACTCTACGTTTTACAGAGCAAAACATGGTGCTGAACTACGGCATGACACTGCCAATAAAGTTGAGAAAGCTATTGAAGAACTTTCAACACTACAAAAACGAAACACCTGTGACTGATACATATCAATCAATCATTAATGAATTGGTGTCTCATAGAGAAAGGCAAAGAATATCACAAGAAGAACTGGCACATCGAATAGGGTGTGCCAAATCTTTAGTTCACAAATGGGAACAGTACAAAAGAGTACCATCTGGATTCTTATTTAGCTGTTGGTTAGACGCTCTTGGTTTACAAATCAAAATCCATAAGAAAAAAACTAAACAGTAACAAAGGCTTACCAGCTAAGTGTGATAGTTGTGAACAAACAAAGCAATGGTTTTCTTGTGTGCTTCGCTCAATAGAACCAGCAACGTACTATGTAATATGTGTTGACTGTATGGAAAGAGGGAGGGATTGGTGGCTTCAAAGAGTCGCAACAAAGGAAACTATCACGAAAGAAAAATCACAGAGTGGCTCAAGAAAATTGGCTTCAAAGCGAAAAGGCAACCGCTTTCAGGCTCGTTGGGAGGAGAATATTCTGGCGACATCGTCTGGGAAATCGGAGGACACAGACTGGTAACGGAAGTTAAGTACCGTGACAAGTCTGGATTTCCTAATCCATTCACTGTAATGCGTGATGCTCTTATCTATAAACGCAGGACAGGTGATCCAAAAACTATTATAATGTTTGATGCAGATGTGTTTGAAAAATACATAGCACCATTACTCAAGGAGAACTACAATGTCATTCCTAATGATGGCGAGGGCAATCAAAGCTGACATACCAGATTGCTATGCTAAGTGGTTACTAGTTGTACTAGCTGACCATGCTAACGAAGACACAGGCCAGTGTTGGCCTAGCTTAGAACGTCTAGCTGAACGAACACAAATGAACAAAGCTACCGTTGCTCGTAAATTAAACTGGCTAGAAGATAACAATCTTTTAGTTAGAGAGCGTGGCAACAGCAGACGCTCAACACTTTATACAATCTTCCCGACTGTCGCAGAGAGCGACAGCACTGTCGCACAGTGCGACACTAACCTATCAATAACCAGTAATAACAATAAAGCTGTAAGGCGCAGACAAGTTCCTGATGATTGGATGCCATCTGATGACCTTCGCTTTTCTATAGATACAATTATGAAAGAGGTATTTGACCATGACTTTGAAGCCAATCAGTTCCGTGACCACCATCAATCCAAAGGTACAACATTCATCGACATCGACAAAGCCTACCGAAACTGGATACGAAATTCAGTTAAGTTCGGAACAGCGAGAACAATCAGTGGCCAGACTATTAGAGATAAACGACCCACAACAGGTGGACAAAAGACTAGTTACTTCAGTCGAATCAATTCTGGGTTACAAGGTCAATGAAATATCTCGCACCAGATTTACAGATCATGGCGCAGATATTCTTGTATCAGGCTTCAGAGTAGAAGCAGACAATGTAGAAGAAGTAGAGCAAGCTATCAGGGCTGTGCTGGCTTCGATGGCCCCGTTGTCTGTGGAGGCCATCGAGAGCCAGCTTGCCCTTCTAGCAACGCTGGTTGTAAAGCCAAGTGGCGAAACACCAGAAGACCACACAATAAGAATGAGAGGACTAGCTATGCAGTTATCAGATTACCCTGCTGATATTGTGCAACGTGCAATCAAGCGTGTATCTGAAACTGCAAAATTCTGGCCATCATATGCAGAGTTTTACGAACACATTGACTGGCGTGTACGCAAACGCCAGCTATTGTTAGATGCGCTTCACAAAAAACGCATTGACCTTACTGCATAGTTGCAGTAGAATAAACTAAAGGAGAACTAACTATGAATAGACAAGGCTTTATTGGCGGCTCAGACATGAGGCGCATTATGGATGGTGATTGGACATCACTGTGGGAAGAAAAGACAGGGCGTACTGAACCAGAAGATTTATCTAATCATCTTGCAGTACAGCTAGGCACACACACAGAAGACTTTAATCTTCACTGGTTTCTTAACCATGAACTTGACCCAACACAAGACCAGTTAGAAAAGCAACGAGAGTTTACTTTGAACTGGGAAGGCGTACCATGCAAAGGTACTGTCGATGCTTGTATCTATAACACTCAAGAAATTGTTGAAGCAAAGCATACATATGAACGCAACACAATGGAAGGTTGCCTCAAAATGTATATGCCGCAGATACAATTCTATCTTTGGGTTAGCATTAAAGACGGATGTTATTTATCTGTAATCTTTGGCAACCGCAGATGGGAATGTGTTTATATCAAAAAGGATTGGGACTACATTTACAAGATGCAAGTACACCTCAAAGAGTTTTGGGGGCATGTCAAAGAAGACACACGCCCTTTCGGTGATGACCAAATATCACCTGTATCTATAGACAAGATACCTGTTGATGGCATGGTACGCAGAGATGCGTCAAGCGACAATGAGTTTATCTCACGTTGCCATGACTATATTGAACAGGAACAATCAGCCAAGTTATTTGAGTCTGCAAAGTCAGACCTAAAAGCAATGGTTGGTGACAATGAGCGAGAAGTATATTGCGACTTGCTTACAATCAAACGTGACAAGCGTGGCTCGTTACGCATAACAACAAAGGAGAACTAAGATGTCAGACAATATGAAGCTTTGGAACGCAGTGTCCAAATCAGACAAGCAGTATCTAAAGAAGGTATCTTTTGGGCAACGCTCGTTTACTGCTATTGATCCACAGTATCAAGTGCGATGTGCAACAGAACAGTTTGGACCTGTTGGTCAAGGCTGGGGCTGGATAAATGAAACACGGTTTATCAACCTTTCAGGCGGTGACACCGCTGTTATTGCAGATGTATCTATCTGGACTGTTTCTCGTGAAAATATATTTGGCCCTTTTTCTGGCTGTCGTACTTTTTACAACGCAAGTAAAGGACGCATTGCAGAAGACGCACCAAAGATGGCTATCACAGATGGTCTAACTAAAGCACTGTCACATCTGGGATTCAACGCTGATGTATTCTTAGGTGAGATGGATGGTAACAAATATGCCGCAGACAGTGGTAACAAAAGCAAAGGAGGCTGGTAATGTTTGGGGTTATCAAGCAAATACAATCTGATATACAAGACATTAAACAAAAACAAGAACGCATCATATGGATTATGAATGAGGTTATGAGGTATGGCAAAGAAGTTAAAAGCCATAATGAATCTCTTGTAATTACAAAACAACAACAGAAGTATTATGAATCAATACTGCCTGTTATTACTGGGCGTTTCAAAAGAATAGATAAGATAGCATCTAATCTGAATGTCACAAAAAAGACAGCTATTACCTATCTAAAACTAGCTAGAAAAGCTGGGCATGTAATAGAAACAAAACGAATCAAAGGTCAACTACCATCATATAGATTACAGAAAGGTAAATAAACAATGACTGATTATGATAACACAAACAGAGGTGCGGCTTTCAAACCATTTCCAGAACAGCAGTTCATACTTCAAGGTAAACTGAATATGTATGGTGAAGACCAAAATGTTGCACTCATACTAGCCCAATCTAAATCTGGCGAGAAGCGCATTGAGATTTATCAAAAGATTGGCGTGATGTTTGACAACGAGAAGAATGGTAATGACAAAGCACCAGACTATTCAGGGCCACTCGAAGGCATACATGCAAAGTGGCGCATTGCAGGATGGAAAGGCATGAAGGATGACAAACCTTACATGACTATGCAGTTGTCAGAAAAACAAAATAGAGATACAGTGATAGAGCCAGCTACTGACAAACCTAAAGCTGATGAGTATCACGTTCCTGATATTCCATTCTAACACAGGCTTGGTTTCGATTAGTTCTCCTTTCCAAGCCGAGCGTATCTGTGTGTTTCCTCCGCAGATACGCTTTTTTTAACGGAGAAAATTATGAGAATACAAACCAAACATCGGCATAAAGCAAGCACATTTCATGTATGGGTAGAAACTACAGTAGAAAGATGCATAACCGTTAAGGCTTTAGATAAAAAAGAAGCCAAAGAGTTAGCAATGGAAAGAGTAACTAATAGAACCAAGTCTATGAGTAGATACAAAGTATTAGAACATGAGGTAATAGACATTGAAGAAGTTCAGGTACAGCCCAGAAATAAAAACTAATGAACCTAATGTGCGGTTTTTATTTGAAGAAATGTACAGACAAAAAGTTTGTCATTATGATTTAGCAGAGCGTGTAGGATTGCATAGAGATACGCTAAGAAACTGGCGCACAAGATACAATCCAAGAATCAATGACTTAGAAGCGGCACTTAATTATCTAGGCTATACATTAAAGCCAACAAGAATTAAGCAATAAGACCTTTACGATATTTATGCTTTCTGTCAAAGGTTAAAACTTCTTTACGATTACCTTCAACTTTGTAACTGCAATGTATCCAGCCAGTATTTCCACCCTCATAATGCTCAAGAATTAACTGGTCAAAATCCAGATTACCAGCAATCCAGCCAGCAACTTCAAAGTTAGGTATGCTAGGAACTTCAAAGTCAGCCGCCTCACCATTAGCATGTTGAGAACTTACACTACTACCAATAGCAATGCATAACTCAGCACTGCGATACCCACTGCTGGGGCTAAAAGGTATGCTATACTGCGTTCTGACTGGTTCTAGTATGTTCATACACAAAAGACGCAATGCCTCTGTATGAGCTTCTGAAGGCGAATTAGGAATACCTTTCCTTGTAGCGGTCTGGCTCTTTACTAATTCTTCTAAACTAAAATGAGGTGACAATTTCATTTTGTTAATCCTTTTTGTTTTTCATAGGTTCTTAGCCCACCAAGACCAAGCATCCCAAGCAAAACAGTCATCAGCGTATCCATGTCAAAAGCAGGATATGCTGGTGGCTCATAGCCTAAGTAAGCTGTCACCACATCAGCAATAGGAATAGCAAGAAAATGCACAAACAAAGCAAGTCCACACGTCCATCCAACGAAAGGCCTCCATCCAGCTATAAAAATATTCTTTGACTTGGCTTCTTCCATGTTCACAGAAATCTGAGCCTTTGCTAGTTCCTGTGCATGACGCTCTGCCATCGTAGCAATCTCATGTGCTAACTTAGCTTTCTGATCCTTGTCTTCTATAAACTTACCCAGCAGTTCTGTAGCTGGTGCTATTAATGCTTGTATCATCTACTTCTCCAATGCGTCATCTAACAAGATAATCTCTAACCTCTGAATAGCCATCTTCATATCTTGTATGGCTTCCTTGTCAGCATGGCTGACTTGCATACCATTTACCGCTAATGAAAGGTCATAGGTTGTCTTTAAGTTCCAACCAGCCAAAGCAATGATAAGAGCCATCAGGCCAGTAATAATCTGCTTTTGCACTATTTCTTTTCCGAATTTAACCACACGGCTATTGTTCCTGTCATCGCCCCAGAAACGACAGAAATCATTGCGCTTTGCTGAGTAGACAAATCATCAAGAGAGATGCCCCATTCAATCACTCTGATATACATGATTGTCATTACCAGCATCATTGCTCTTGGCAGTATCTTCCAAGCCAAAAATCTTTCCATAGTAACTTCCATCTACAACCCCTTCAGATACATTATCCACCAGAATAAAAGAACAACTGCGGCTATACAAAGAACAATACATATGCCTAACGCAGTCATCTCAACTATCTTCTTGATTCGTTTACGCTCTGCTTCCTTTGCTTCTAGCCTAGCTTTCCTTGCATTAGCCTGAAACTTCTGCCAGTCAGACCACAGGTTTGGACGACCAGCATATATCATCCATTGCTTTAGTTCTTCTTCTTGTTGTTTGAGTTTTTCAAGGTGAAGAAACTCCTCAAGGTCAGTGCGACCTTTGTGCTTCTTTCTTTCACCCAGTTTGCGTAGGTCTTCAGTAGCATTAACATATTCACCTACCTTATGTGCTACATCGGCAATCTCTCTGCCGTTCTGGATAGCCGTCTTAATTACTGCAAATGCGGCATTGGCGGCGGCTATCTCCGCTAACATTACTTACCTCTGTCTTTAATCATATAGTATAGACGCACTAAACCAATCATAGTACCGACTACAGCAAACATAATACCAGCCAATAGGTTTACTTCCTGCAACCAGACTGGTGCTGATATTGCGCTTGCTACAATCGCTGTGTCTGTAATGTTGTTGTCCATTACGACCATTCCTCTGTTGGTATAGTAGGCCATGTTGGATTGTCTGGAACAGTTTGCCTAATTGTTCGCACACTGTCTCTGTAAGTTTCAAAAGCAGTTACACAAGAAGTGGTCAAACCATTATTAGGAATCTGTGTCCAGTCGGTTTCTTTAAGTATCATTTCAGCCGCTTGTTTTGTGTCGTGCATTGATATAATTTGAGTAATGTTCATTTTCAAATCTCGTAATATGCTATTGCTGAACCGTGATCTATCGAACCAGCACCATCTAATTCTATTTTTACTTTATCAATAGGCCCACTCAAATCTATAAATGCACTTGAATAAATACTACCTGACGTAATCCCTGTTGGATTATTGTCGCCATTTAACATTGTAAAACCAATCAATTCCATTTTATACAAATAAGTAGAAGAATCTATAAGGTCTATACTAAGCCTACCGTCTGTTCTTCTATTGTCGTTGGCATCCCAATAATAAACACGAATGTTGTCTCCTATGCTAGAAGTTTCAGCCATTCTAATTTCCGTACTATTAGCATTATTAAAGCCAGAATAGTGTCCTAAACCATCATATCCTGTTGTAATATAAGTGCCACCTACTGAAACCAATCCTGCAAGTGTTCCTGCGGCAATGCCTACATCTGTTCCAACATCAATAAACTCAATAACAATCCTTTTTGCGTTGCTGGGTATGCTAGTAAACTCAGCTTTGTTAGAAGTAGCTACATTTACCACGTCATAGTATTTGCGTGTTAGTACTGGTACAGAACCACCAACCAAATCTGCTAAGTCTCTTGCTCTGCTCATTATGCTGTCTCCAATGCTGTAACTCTAGCTTCTAGTGCGGTCATTTCTGTCTCCAGCGTTTCAATCTTGGTCATAGCTTCTTGCAGTGCAATAACAGCTTTCATAAACATTACTGAATATTTTACAGATAATTTACCTGTTTCTTGATTGGTTTTAACCAAGCCTGTCATACCAGCCGCTTGCACATCTTGAGCAATAACCCCAAGCATTGTCCTGTCTGGCTCACCAATAAAATTAAAGTTTTTGAAATCCAGAGCCTTTATGTCATCCCATTGAGCCGTAGCATCAACAATGTTTTCTTTAAGTGTGCGGTCAGATGTACCAGTTAAACTAGATGTTCTACTTTCAATGTCACCACTAGCTTCCATCACTTGCTGTAAAGTTTGTGTGCCACTAACATCAGAATAGAAATTTGCTATATGGCTTGTTGAGGTAGATGTTGAGCGATATATGTCTGAAGCACGAAAACTATCATCTGATTGTACATTCAGTTTAGTACCAGTAGAAATGTAATTTGCACCTAATAGAAAATTGCCATAGCTGTTAATTTCCATGCGTTTAGTGGCTTCAGTATAAAACTGAAGTGAATTGTCAGCGTTTTCATGCCTAATGATGCTTATCGTGTCGTTGGTTTGGTCGCCAAACAACATCTGAGAACGGTCACCGTCACCAGATGTAAATCGCACAGTTACATTGCCTGATTCTGCTTCAAATGTAGAGGTTTGTGAGCCACTTTGAGCATAAGCATGTACATCCCAAGAAGGGCTAGTAGTGCCGATGCCAACCCTATCATTTGTGCTGTCAACATACAGAGTATCTGTGTCAATGGTCAGGTCAGCGTTCATCACAACATTACCTGAGAATGTACCACCATCTTTAGCAGACACAGTATCAGCCACCGTAAAGATGTCATACACAGTCACAGTCACAACATCACTAGCCGCTAGTGCCGCTAGTCCTGCAATCGTGTTAGCAGTGCTGGTGTTGTAGTCAGTTCCTGCCACCAACTCAATGCCGTTAAGCAGAACATCTACATATGCACCATCTGTATAGGATAGTGTCAGGCCGTTATCATCAGTGCCAGACAAGCTGGTTTCACCGCCAGTAGCTGTGAAGTAATAGCGTTGTCTTACGCCTGTTCCACTAGGAGACTTTCCTATGTATGCCATCTGTTACTCCTTACGGCTTTGTAGGCCAAGTTACATCATCTAGTGATGTGGCATTGTCTGTAATGTCACGCAGTGCTTGACGGTAATCTATCTGTGCCTGTGTCATAGTGCGGTCAGATAATGCCCACACATCCGTATTTGACAAAAGAACATCTCTAGTAACACGCAACTGTTCCAATTTTTCTTCTGCTGTGTCAGTCATTTTTATTATCCGTAAGCTGTAACAATCATTTTTGGTTGGTTAAATATGTTAGCCCCTGCACCATCCCAATACTTAGAATTAAAAAGTCTACCATCATTGGTGGAAGTATATCCCCTAGATGTCAGTTTAAGTGTTTTTGCAGTAGTCCAAGTTGCCTGTCTACCTGTCGCTGTACTTGCTGTACCGCCAATAGGTATTACATACCTTAAACTTACATATTGATGAGGATTACTATTACCTGAAATTACAGTTCTTTGATTAGTAACTTCGTCACTATCTATATAAAATCTAAAATTGTTAATTGCATGAACATCTTGCCAGCCATACTGAAATATAAACTCATAAAGAACACAAACTGAACCGCTTGGTGGTGTATATGATATGCTAGAACCATTTACATCTGAATAGGTTTGTGTTGGCTCTTGAAAAGCAGTTACATTTGTTGATGTATATGTGCCACTTGAAACTGTATAGTCATTACCATCGCAAAGCATCACAAGCTGTTCTTTGATATTGCTACCAGCCCCACTTACTGTGCCAGTAAACGCAAAGGTATCAGCGAGGTTCATGCTTTCAGATTGTATTTTAGATAAAGCCATTATGACCACTCCTCTGTAGGCGCATCAGGCCAAGTAGGGTTATCTGGATTTGTCTGTCTGATAGTGCGGATGCTTGCACGATAGGTAGCAAAAGCTGTCACGCAATCTGCTGTCAGGCCGCTATCTGGTAGCTGTGTCCAATCGGTTGCGGCTAAGATAGCTTCGGCTGTAGCCTCAATAGAAGGATTAGATTCTGCTATACAAATGTTTTTATAATGAGCCATAATTTATCCTATAAGATGACCGCTAAAGTGTGAGTTACTAAATTCAATATCATAAGAAGTATCCCCGCCTGATTGTGTGTGGCAATCTATAGAGTCTCCAGCAGTCAAATTTACATAACAATGAATGTGCTGAGAGCCAAGTGAGCTACTGCCAAATTGGGCAATACTGTAACCTTCTGCAAGGCCAATGCCATTAAGTTCAAATCTTAAAATGTGATAATAAGAGCTAGAATGTGAGCCTACATATGCACTTGCCATAAAGAAATACAAACCATCTACAGGTGCTACAAATTTACTATCTGTATTATTAAAATTACTACCATAGTCAAAAACTCTGTCGGCACTATTGTTTGTTGCAAAGGGAATTAGTGTTCTGGACGCTGTGGCTGGATTAAAGTTAGTTGTTATCTTTGCCATAAAAGCAACTTTTTGAGGCTGAAGCACACGCCCACTGCTATCAACTGTCAGCCCTATAGTACCGCCAGAAATAATATTAATCGTATCATCTGTGCTGGCTTCAATCTTGCTGTCAGCATCAGCATCTAGGATTAGGTCATTACCGTTGATGTCTACATTACCTAGATATACATAGCTACCATCGCTCTGCTTCTCAGGTACTTGCCCTGAAGCAATAGCCTTACCCTGAAATACCACATAGAAGTCATCTGTGCTTGCCACTGTGCCAGTCATAGTCAACTGGTCACCAGCTACCGTATAAGCTGTTGTTGGCTCTTGGCGTACATTATTCACAAATACTTCTATCTCAGCCACACCACCTACAGCATAGTCAAGCGTATAAGGCCCTACTGTACCATCACCAGTAAGGTCTTGCTTTGCTAATTTGCTGTATCTATCAGCAGGGGGATTGCCTATGTAAGCCATCAAGTCACCTCTAGTATAGACATAATTGCATCTACTGATGATGCTGTATCTGATTTAATTTTAACGCTATCGCCTGTTTCAAGCACTACTTTCTGATCCCCACCAACAATGACAATAGAGCCACCAGCAGGAACAGGTGCTTCTTTAACAAGATAGTTTTCGTTACTGCCATCATTCAGCGTAGCATCTACAAGCACTTGACTTGATGTTGTGTTGGCAACAACTAACCCAATTACAGTCACTTCTGTTGATGCCGCAACGGTATATGCGTTGATAGATGTAAGGGCTGTGCCTATATTGCGCTGTAGTTTTCTTTTAAAATTATTAGCCATGTTATCCTAATGCGATTGCCATTGCTACTGCAACGCCCACATTCTCCTTTGCTGAAATGGTTGCTATGTTATCTGCCAAGAGTTGAATATCTGCACTGTCACCAGCTACCGTACTAATGTCAGAAGCTACCCCTGCAACAGTAGAGATATTGTTTGTCGGACTAATCTGACCAGCAACCGTAGTAATATCTGATGCGACAGGTGCAACTGTAGTAATATTAGCCGCTACACCAGCAACCGCTGATATGTTGTTTGTTGGGCTAATTTGTCCAGCAACGGTGCTTATGTTTGCGGCTACAGGTGCAAGCGTTGTGACATCGCTGTCCACTGCGGCAAGGTTAGATATAGCATCTGTTGCTACAGTGCCATCTTCAATATCTGCTAGCGTTGCAATATCTGCGGCTAGTGCTGATACTGTGGTTACTCCTGCTATACTTGGCCCTGATTCAACTGCACCTGTTGTTGCGTTAAATGCTAGAACCTTACCTTTTCTGCTGTCTACAGTAGGCAGAACCAGAGAAACAGATGAGTCATAATCTGTTAGTCGCAGTGAGCGACCTATTTCATCATTGAGGTCTGCGGCAATAGCAATTAGCTTATCTAGTTCTGTGTTAAGTGAACCAATCTGAAATGCGCCAGATGCAGGAAAGTCAGTAGTTCTTTTAAGGTCTATGTCTCTTGTAAGAACAACAGAAACGTCTGAGCCACTTGCTGTAATTGCTGATGTAAAATGAACAAATCCATCAGTGCCGCTTGTATGCCCAGCGTTTGCATCTGCAACATCATCTGATATTTTGTAATCTGAAGTTAATGTTTTAAGCGTTCCGTCAACATAGACATTTAAGTCAGCATTGTCGAAAATCTCAAATTCCATAGTAAATACAGTCTGTGAGTTACCATCACTCACAGTGTAATCTTTTCTTGGATTATTATCAGCTAAGTTAATAGTCATGGCAGAACCTTACCTTCTAATTAAAAAACCCTCAACGCACAATTAGAACCGCTTTGCAGTGAAAGCGTTACTAGCTTCGTTCATGTAATCTTTCCAAATCCAAAGCCTAGCTAATGGCATAGAACGCATAATCTGTTTAGCACCTTCGCCATAGTTACCAGTTACCAAATCACCAACACCCCTGCCAACATCAAGACCAATGCTAGGACCAGCACCTAACACGCCTACAGCCGCATCAGCATAGTTTTCTTGTTGCGGAAACTTTGGCTGTAACAAACCCATAGATATATCAGGGCCACCCAATGCCATTGATGTATGCATAGCAGTATAAGTAATATCTGAGTACAATGCCGCCATACCAGACATATCAAATGACCTAGCTATCTTATCTTCAATAGCCATGTCATCCATTACCCAATCTGGGTTCTTTAACTCAAGACCCATGTAAGCCAAGCCCATAGATGCCGCCAATGCAACAGCACGATTCCTTGCCTGACCTGTAGCATAAGATGCTGTAATCTTGTTTACTGCGGCCAATGTGTAAGAATAGAACTGGAATGGCAAACCAAGCAATCCATTCTCTATGCGTGAATAACCACGAAACCTTGCGTCTTCTTTCATTCCAAAGTTTTTAGCAATCCTATATGGCACATAAACAATGCCATCTGTAATGATTGGTTTGTCGGCTGGTGTCCCCATAAGAATAGTATTCATAATCCCACTATTCATTGTAGACCGAAACTCTTTGCGTAAAGCCTGTGCTTCTACTGGCCATTTGTCAGTATTAGGCAGATATAACCCATTTTGGGTTTGTTCAATTACGCCATCATCAACTAGCTTTTTAATTTGAGATGCTTTTGCTTTATCAATGCCATACCTAGCAAGATACTCTAACTCAAATTTTGACTGGCTTCCATCTGCAAGACGCACTGACATTTGAATAATAGAATGACCACGAACAACAGCATCCATTTTTTTCATAATATTAGTCATAGGGGCTAACAAGTTTGCTAAATAGAAACCCCACTTCAACTTACCAACATATTTATTGTATGTGCCTTCAGCGAAAGGATTGTTAGTAACATCATCTACAAGACGCATATGCGCTTCACCAGATATAATTTCATGGATTTCGCCAGCTAACTTGCCTTCCTGTGCAGACATACGCACACGACTATCTGTCATTGTAGAGAACAATGCTTTGAAAACATCTTTCAGTTCATGTTCCATCATAATTTTTGCAAAGTCTGGCAATGTAGAAAAACCAGCAGAGCCAAGATAATTAAGCTGTGCGGCATCTCTAAGAACGGTAGCCGCCCTTTGATCCAAAGAATCAGGCTCACGCAAAACTGTACCAACAACTCTATCGTACATATGTAAAATATCACGCCTTACAGCATTTGCTTCAGATATAGATTTGCCAGCCGCTAGCATATCGTCATCCACATCATCAAGAACATCATCAATGCTCTTGCCACCAAACATCTTGGCAAACTCATACTGCGGAGCAACTCTTTGTGTGTAAGCCTTCATTACAGCAAGAGGGTCATTTTGTATGAAGTCATACACAAGAGCATTAGGTATATCTAATTTTCTGTGCCTAAAATGCTTAGAACGACCAGCACCATAAAATGCGTTCATATCATTTGCTGGGTCAGACAAGCCAAGTATTTCATCAATAGTATTGTCTACACGCTTTGCCAAAGCTTCTTCATCTACAGACAAATCTCTTTTAATTAAAGCTGGCTGACGACTGCGAATCTTAGGATGTTCTATATCTAAGAAATCAATAGCCGCTTGATTAATACGCATCTCAAGCGAAACAATATCTTCTTTGTATTTTTGACGAAGCTTGCCATGATGTAACTCATGCATAATAATAAAGTCTAAGAAGTCATTGAAAGACTTAAACTTTTCTGCATTATCAAGCATAAACTTTTGATGATGCCAAGTTACTTCTGCTGGGTCTAATGAATTAAGTTTGCGTCTTGCTTCCACAGGGTCAGCACTATCTCGTTTAATTTGCTCATAACGCTTAAAAGCACGTTGCTTGTTTATGTAAACAACACCTTTGTCTGGGTCAAAATACACATGCAAACCAAGCGTTTTACCTGTTCCATTTTTCTTTAACAGGTCTTCAGTAGTAGAAACTACATTCTTTACATTAAACTCATTTCCATACCTAGCAACAATTTCGCTATCAGTAAGTTCAGATATATTTCGTATCTGTCTACCTTCAAAAGCTAGTGGATTCTGCTCATAAATAGTTGGGTTATCTTTGTACCAATCAGTAAGAATACGAGCAAACTCTTGTCTTCTTGCCCGAATCTCATCCCTGTTCCAATATCTAGGAAACATAAATTCTTCATTGGTAGGTAGTCCTGCTTGTTCTGCCGCAACAGCAATGCTCAATTCATCTTCAGCAATGTCTGCGGCAACTCTGTTATATTTAACACGCAGTCTATTTAATCTATCTTGTTCTTTAGTAGATATACCCTTCTTAGATTTATCATAACGCAACTCAATAGATTTTATTTTAAAGTCAATCTTCTCTAGCTTACGCTCTTTCTGAATAATTTTAGACTTTATTTTTTCTACATCACCAATCAGGCCAACTTCTTTTAGTTTTACTTCCCAATCTTTGTAGAAATCCTGCAATAGCTTAATAGCTTCAGACTCAGCATTACTGTCACCAGATAAATTGTTTACATATTTACGATTAGCTTCTGCTAAAAAGCGAGTAAATGACCCATCAATATTAGAAAGATTTACATCACCTTTTACATTATAGCCCTTCTTTGTATGCTCACCATATTTTTCAAGCATCTTGCTATAAACTTGAAGCCATTCACCATTAGCTGTTTGAGCATATTGATACACAGATTTAGGCGTAGCTATACCAAACTGATTCATTTTTAGTAATGTGCCAGAATCCCCTGCAAGCTTCACCATCACTTCTTTTACTTGTTGAGGTACTTTACCCTGCACAACACGCTTGAATGGCGTTGTAACACCCTTATACAGCCAAGAATCAGTGAATCCATTCTCGGCCATGCTATAGCCTTCTTCGATTCCTTTAGCATTTATATCTTCTGCTCTGCGTAAAGCTTCTTCTCTACGCACATTACGCAGTTCCATTTCTGATTCTTGTAACAAGATTGTCTTTGCATCAATCTCATCAGCCGCTTCTTGTGTTCTCTTGCCAGTAGCTAAGTCTTGTTCTGCTTTAGCAATGCCACGTTGCAATCCTTCAATCGTCTTAGGCAATCCAGTACGCAAAGAATTTAGTTCTTCTTGTGACATCCTGCCCATAACTCTTGTTTCACGCTGTCCGTAAAGCTTTACATCTTCAGCAGTAAAGTCACCCAACGCTCTAGCAAAGTCATCTACTTCATTCTGTGTTGCTTTAATTGCAGATGCTCTGCGTCTAGCAGGAACAGTAACCAAGCTACCTATAGTTCCGCCAATAACAAAAGCAGAACCAATGTTCATAGCGACTTCACCTGTAGTAGCTAGAGGGTCAAAAGGCGCACGAGCAACCTCTAACCCAGCTTGTACCGTTGCAACACCAGTACCACTGCGTAGAAACTGTCTGCCTATTCCAGCCGCAGGACCACCAAAAGGAAGCGCAACAAGATTAATTGGGTCGAAAATACCAGCACCAATGTTTGCCAAGAATGATGAATCAGCCAGAACCTGTCTACGCTGTTTGTTTTCATTAATCTGCATTTTAAGGTCTGTCATGTGAGCAGGACTCAATGCATCCATTAACACATGCTGGTATTCTTCATACCCATCAATGTCATCTAATGGTGAATAACCAGCCTGACGTTCTGTTCCATACTTTACAGTGTTTCTTATAGAGTCAAAGATTGGTGCATACTGATAACCTAATGCGGCTGGTACAGTATCTTTCCAAAACTCTGGCTGTTCTACAGCTTCTAGGCCACGCCTAGATTGCACGTTGCTAGGGCTTAAAGCTGGTCTAGTTGAGTTCCAGACATTAATTTCCATAGCTATCTCTTATTAAACATTTGTAGCATTTGTCTATTTCTGCCACGTCTAGTCGTTATACTTTCAGCTTCTTGTTTAGATTCTTCTATTGCTGTTTCTTTTTGCAATGCTCTTGTTGCCGCTATTGCTTGTGCGGCCATACCTGTTGAAACAACAACAGGACCGTCTTTATCTGCAAGAAAAACTAGTTCGCCATTTTTATCTTCAACAACAGCCATGTAATCAAACGATGGAATGTTTTCTATTTGAGGCTCGTCAATACCTTCTACTCTTGTTTCTATTTGAACAATATTTGGTGTAGCGGCATTTGTATTTATGGGTACAAGTTTTACAATTTTTGTGGGGTCTGCACCTATTGGATTTTTGGTAAATGTATATTTACCTAAACCAAATCTATCATTTAATGTTCTTTGAACCTCTAATATAAATGTCTGCTGTTCATTAGGATTTGGTAATGTTCTAGCTATAGCAAACATAGACCTATCTAAAGTTTTATTATGTCTGTCTAATACAAGTCCATCTGTTTCAATGTATGTTGTTTCAAACAAGTTTGTAACTTGCTTGTCTATTTCTTTGAATGTCATGCCAGCAGAAGACATATATTTAACTAAAGGTCCTGCCATCTGGTGCATTGTGTAGTCATCACCGAACTTAGAACCTAAATACGCAGTAAGAACAGTTTCACCTTTTTTTGCATCTTTGCTAAAAGGTTGAAAGTTCCTTAATAATGTTTCATTTACTAACTCTGGGTTCTGATAATCAGAACGCAAAGATGCGGCTAACCCAACAAGATTGCTAGAACCTTTTACTTTAGAAAGCGCAGAGAGACTTCTAAAAAAAGCATCTTCTTCTGAAGATAATCCACCATTTCTTGTTAAAACATTTATGTTTTTTGAACTTATTTGAGCATTAGCATATGTTTCATAATGAGATAAAACCACACCCAATTCGTCATTGCTCATTTGTTCTAAATTAAAAACTTTATCAAAAGCAGTTTCTAAAGAATTTGGAATAATACCCTTTGTTGTTATCATTGTATAAAGAGCAGAGTTTTGTTTTGATTCAGAACTCATCATATATGAAATCATATCTGGGTCTGATTGTTGCTGTAGACTTGCTGTATTTTGAGCAATAACAATATCTGCGGCTTCTCTGTTAATAGATTTACTAGCATCTACCCTTCTGTTTGGGTCGCTAACATGACCTACTGCAATTTCAAGCTGTGTTGCTTTTCGTGTTGTTCCTTCTTTGTTGCCTAAATCAACTCTAAGTTCTGAAGCTTTGCGTACAAGAAAAGCTTGGTCACGGTCAAAGGAATCTGATTCTAAAATATTTGAAACATAAGGCTTTAATGCCTCAGGAACAGCATCTACAACACGACCTGATGACAAAGAGTTTTCTATTGTTCCAGCAACTTCTTCTGTCATACGAACAGTTTTACCATCTTCTGTTTCATATGTAGCGTCAAAGTTAATTGTGTTTTGCAATATACTTACAGGCAATGCTCTGCGAATAATAGTTGCTCTGGATTCCATGCCTTCATTAGTTAAGATTCCAGCATCAACTGCCGCATTAAGAGCGTTCATTTCTTCTTGATACACTTCTTGAATGTGCATCATGCTTACAGAATTTTCATCTAATAAGTCTGCATTATTAGCAATAGCTTGTATTGTTTCTGCCGCAAAATAAGCATCGCTTGTGAGCATAGATTGTTCTTGCTCTTGGATTCTTTGATTACGCTTCTGAAGTAGATTCATTTTAGTGCTAGCAATGTAAGCCGCACCAGTGTCTCTAACAATATTTTGGAATCTAGCATTGGCATTTTTTGTCATGCCAGATACATAATCTTCCATAGTGAGTGAATATTTTTCAGGGCCTTGTGGGTCAAACTGATACTTTAGATAAGTTTCATTAGCCTTATCTCTTATTTCTTGGTCAACAGAGCGAATATATCTACGGTCTAATGTTTCTTCATATGCCGCTTGTGCCGCTACACCAAAGTTAGATGGCACTTGAAATGCTTCTGGCTTGCCAGTTTCAGGGTCAATAGTACGCAAGCGCAAGTCATTTACGCTTTCTGCTAAGTCCTTGCCAGTTTGTTTTGCTACTACCTCTGCTCTTTGAAAAGCTTGAGTTGCAAGCTGGTCTGCCGCATTGCCTATTGTACCCCATAACTCAGGCGCACCTGTATCAATGCGTGTCACACCAATCTTGGTATTTCTAAACTGAAACTTTTCTCTAATAACAGCCATAGCTATACTCTTGTTATATTATAATTATGCATACCACTTGCTATAGAAGTTAATGCTTTGATAGTAGATGCACGTTGCATGTTCCTACCCTTTGTTGCCGCCATGCTTCCTTGAAATGCAAGCTGTGCGCCTTCTGCAAAACCTTGTGCGTCAGAACGTGCTACATCCTGATAAGCAATGTCACGCTGTTTATCTAAGAAAGCTTTGACAGAACGGTCACTAGGGTCACGCCCAGAAAAAGCAAACCATGCTAAGTTAGCGGCTCTAGCAGAATCATAGGCACGAAGCCTATCATTGTGACGCTGTAGTGTTTCAATCTCATTCTGCTTTCGCTCTTGCTCATATTGGGCTTGTTGTGCATAGCCTTCTTGAGCATATGCACTGCCTTGTTGCAATGAGCTAAATGCGCTAAATCCAGCAGAAATCATACCCCACGGGATAGGTGCCATTAGAAAGATACCTCCGCAATAATAGCATTAACTTGTAAAGATAATGGTGCTGTTTGTGTTATTTTTATTGTTGGGTCTTTACTGTAACCAAGCAATCTAAATTCTTTTTTGCCAGTAACAGCCACCCTATCTAAACTAAAATCATCTAATACTTCTCGTATAATAAGCGGCTTTTCATTTACAGAAACAGATAATGTAGACAGCAAATCAAGAACAACTCTGTTTACAGAACGAGGATCACCAGTCAAAGGGCCATTACTTACATTAGCATCAATAGGTAATGTCTCTGCTTCAACATCAAATGACAAACCTATTTCAGCAGATGTTATTTCTTGAACAGCAGAAACATCTACATTCCCACTAGCTACTGTAAATGTTCCAAGATAGTCAGTGCCATTAATAACATCTACAACAGCACCATTAGCAAAATGACTAGATACGTCAAATATCCCAGCAGTTCCAGTAAAGTCATCTGAAAAATCTAAATTCAAATTTGAATCAAATTCCATCATTATAAACTTTTCAGTACCATCTCCTTTATCGTATTGACCCAAAATAAATACTCTATCATCAACAGTACAAATAGATTGAAACTTACCTTGAGTTGTCCATTCAGACCAGCCAGCCCTTTGCTCTGCTCTACTTGATGTGAATACTGCGAGAGTGCCATCACTGTTCAATAAAAATGCGTAAGATTCAGGACGATTAATTGCACCTCGCAGTATAGTCATTTGAACTGGGTCATTAATTAAGTGAGCAGAAAGAGCAGATACAGCAGTTGTCACATATGCCGCTTCTGCATCTGAATAAATATACTCACGCAAAACAGAGCCAGTTTTCTGTACAAACAATGTTGCGCCATCTAAAGATTGTGGCTTTACATAACTTGAACCGTAAGGTGTTTGTCTTCTTATCTGTGCATTAGTTGGTGTTATAGGTTTATCTGTAAATGCTGGAATATAAAGCTCAGATGTGCTTGTAAATATCTGCAAGTCTCTATTAGAAACAATATGACGAATAGTATTAATTTCACCAATACTTGCGGTCAAATCAAGAGCATCATTATCTTCAGCATCACCAACATCAAAATTAAAATAATCTGCACTTCTGCTTGCCCAAATTCCATCAGGCTGTGCAATAGTGCCTCCAAACCATAAACGATTTTCATGGAACGTTACTGCGGCAGGATACCCCCTTAAAGAGCTATATGATTGCTCTGACCAAACAGTTGTTGCGGCATGTGTTTCAATTTTAGGTGTGCCGCCACCAACAGTAGAATCATTTGCATTTGCGCCAGCAGTAACAACAAATACATTTTCATTAATAACGTCTTGTACAGTTCTTGTTCCATTAATTTGATTTGCAGAAATGCCGCCAACAGCACCAGCATGTGATATAATTACTGTATCACCAGTTCTTAAACCATGTGTAGCCATAGTAATTTCTATGTCTGCTATGCCATCTGTTGTTTCAATAGCGTCTGTATCAAGGTGAACTTCTAATTTATCAACAATGTCACCAGTGGCAGAGGTAGCAGATTGCACAGATTTAATCTCAATCTCTTGCCCATGATAGCGAATTATTACACCAACATGCTTAGAGTCTGGATAATTACCACCTGATTGCGTTCCTGTAGTATCCCAATAATCTGCGCTTGTAGTTAATGTAGCGCCAGTACCACTTGTTTTTGATGGGTCAAGAGTTACATCTACGCCATGAAAAGAATAATAAGGTTGAAAAATATAGTTTTCATCTGTATCTGAGCGAAACTCAAATGTGCTTACTTCAAAATCATTTAGGCTTGTTCTTGTAAGTTTACGAACCATAAAGGTCTGGTGACATAAGAACATAACATCGCCAGATTGAGCGTATGTTATTTCATCTAAAATGCTATCTGTGATAGGGAGGGTGGCTGAATCCACATCAGCAGTAATAGTCTCTACAAGAGATATGTCACCAGTAGAAGGGTCAATCTTAAAGCATCTAATTTGTTCATGCTCTAAGGAGATGATGTATCTTTCATCGTCTGAAAAAATAAAAGGAATAATTCTTAATTGCTGTCTTTTTGTAGAATCTACAGTTGTATCAAACTCATAGATTTTTCTTGTTCCATGCCTTTTTAGCAAACCGCCTTCATTACGCAAAAAAAAGTTTTCTACTTTCTTTGCGCCAAAACGATAAACATTTGTATCAGTTCTTCCTATTACTGATGGGCTTACTTCACCATACTGAAAGTTGCTAATAGGTACACGGATTCTAGCCACTAGCTTCTCCTTTCAGATAAGAACCTCGAAGTAACCAGCTTTCTTGCTGTCTGTTGTTGTGAATCTAGGCTTCTTGCTTTTGCCATAGCTTCAGTAGCTTGTGTTTTCATTAGACTAGCTAGTGTTGAATCTCTAGCAATAGAAGTTGCAAACACAATAGCTAAAGCATATTCAACAGCTAAAACAAAATAAGAAGGCCAAGTTGTTTCATCTGCCCTAAAAGAATAATCCGCTATTAATGATGCTGTTGCATCTGTGTTTGCGAAAACTTTTGATCCATAAACCTGATATTCTATTGGTAAATCTGTAACAGTTATTGCATGAAGCATAAGAAGGTCAGACGGAAGCTGATATGCTCTATCATATCGACCTGTTGGAACGGCAGTTAAAAGATTTAATTCGGCTTGATTTGTTGCAAAACGCCATCTTGTATTAACCAAAGATGCTCTAGCAACATCCTCATACATATTAACTGAGACAAGAGCCTCAGTTGTTCCATCATCAAATGATGTAATTGGGTCTGCGCCAATAAGAATCAATGCTCTTGCACAGATGTCTATTGGTGAATTTGCTGTGGTGCTACTTACTGCCATGTTAAGTTATGGGGAAGGTAAGTTAATACCTTGACCTTCCCCAATCCTTTTAGTCAGTGTCGGTGTTTGTAATAGCAACACCGTCAATAATGTCGATGTTAGTACCGTCACTTTGATTACAATAAGCAGTAGAAACTACTGGAGTAGTACCTGTTGATGAAATAATAAACATGACATCATTTTTGTTAATCATGTCGATTGCATCAAGAAAGTAATCTTCAGTGTTAATATCAGCAATAGCGTCTGCGCTTGTATAAATCCACAAACGCTGTGCTGATGAACCGCCAACTAAGGTTAGACCAGATGATGAAAATGCCATTATCTTAACTCCTCTTAGTTATTGTCCAGAACTTCGTACACACCGTTATCATCGATAACGATTGCACCCATTGACATCATTGATGTTGCAAGGTGTGATACTTTTTCTGGAACATAGTTAAGTTCAGTTGTGACATCAGAGTTAATGCCCAAGCCAACAGCAGATGTGTGGTAAGCGATATTCTTACCAGCAGTGATAGCTGATGTTGAAAAAATCTTGAAACCAAGAAACTCTTTCATTGTCATGCCACCTGCAAATGGTAGGTTTTGTGGCCCAACGAAATCACTTGAAGCAAATTCATTGATTGCGAATAGGTCAGCATAGCCAGCAGGATGCATTGCAAGATAACGTCCACCGTCCTCAGGGATGTTAGCAGAACCAAATGTCTCAAATAGAGTTAATAGGTCTGCCTTATCCACTGCGGCCGCAGTAGAGTTAATCTGTGTTGCGTTAGCACCAGAATCCATAGCTGTGTATAGAATCTCGTCAGTTTTACGACCAAGAGCGGCGGCGGCAGATTGTGCTACAGCTTGACGCTCGTTGATGTTTACCTTCAGTTCATCTAACTTGTCGATGTATTCTGCGGCATAGTAATCAGCCATAGTTGCTTCCACTTGTGTGTGTGCAAGTTCCATAGGTGTTACATTGCCGTTGCGTGATTTAGTAGAGGCAGAGCCTGTACCAATTTTCTGGAAACGAACAGTTGAGCCACGCACATTGTTTGCCATACGCACAGTGTTCCGCAGTTTAGAACCCATGCGCTGATAAGCCATGTGTACCTCTGACTCGAACTGTTTAATAAATGCGACATCAATAGTATTCGCCATTGTACAGTCCTTTCATAAGGTTTGTTAAGTTTTCTGCGGTTGTCTGCGCTAACACCTCAATGCGATTGTCCTTTCGGGTCGCTCAGTGCATTACAGGCCGTTGATTTAAGTAATAAACATTATTTTGTCGCTCTCTGCAACGCACAAAACGCATCATCATATGGCCATTCATTTCATATGTTTTGTCATCAAAAACAAAACCACACCAGCTTAACCACATAATTGTTTCGTGATGGTCTACAGGAACAAAGTTTTCGATGCTATCTAAGTCACCCTGCAATATATCTATAACGCCCCTACAGCCACGCAGGAATGGCCTAAAGTTGTTATTGATAGCACCAGTACCTAACATCCAAACTCTCGCTTGGTTGTCTTCTGTAGGCACTATACCGCACATAGCAATAGCACGTTTGTCAAAACGTATTGTATAATTCCTTGCACCATCTATAGCAAAAGGCTCTGTAAGAGCCTCAAGTGGCGTAAAGCCCCATATCATACATTCTCTTTTGTCAAAGAACCGCAAACTATCTGCTATAGCTTCAGCATGTTCTGGACGGCTTTTAACAAGCGAGAGCCGTCCTACTCGCATCAGTTCATCTGCCATAGAGTCTTTGGAATCCAGATTCTACTTGCTTTACGAAGTTTTCATCACGCCTTGCAGGATCATGGTAGCGTGGGTCATTCATCATTTGTTGCAAAGCTTTTTCATTAAGAACGCCAGCAGGAGTGCCATCAACACTTGGCCCTGTTTGTTTCATAGCGTTCATTATAGTTTCCAAAGCCATAACGCCATCAGCAGTTTCACACATACGCTCTATTGCGCCAAGCTGTTCTTCTGGAAAGAATTGATTAGCAAACAAACTTACTGCTTCTGTTCTAGCATTAGCATTATCACCAAGCCTAGATAACTCCTCATCATAATCAGGAACATCAGCATTAATAGCATTGAGATACATATTAATGCCTTCTGAAAATTCTTCTTGGCTGTAGCCATTTTCAAAAGAAGTCTTTGACCACCAATCTAGTAATTCATTATCTGTAGCTAGTTCTTGGTCAATACCTTCTGGCAACTCATAGTCACCAGCAGAAGCAGGACGATTAGCATAAGCCTGTTCTTCCATTTCTTTTAAGAAGCTATCTCTATATTCTTCTTCTTTCTGACCAAGCTTACCTTCTAATGATGAATAAGCGGTTGCCAAATCTTCAGCAGACTTAAACTTTTCAGGTAGCCATTCAGGACGCTCTACAGGAGCATCTGGCTCTAGCATTGGATTACCACCTTCAGTGACTATCTCTTGTGTTTCTTCACTCATTTTCTTTCACCCTATGTGCGTGTCTAATTCTAGCTTCAATGAGGCCAACAATATATCGCTGGCCTTCTGCATGGCGTAACTCATCGTTGCCGACTGCCGCACCATGCACTGATTCGATTGTTATGGAACGCAAATACCTAAGTACAGACTTACCGTTCTCTGTACTGAATAGGCTTGCAATATCTAAACTTATTTTTGCGTCTTCACTCTTTTGGCGGTGAAATCCGTCAACACCTAAGTAGGCATTAGTTTTGGCCAAACATTTGCTCCATCGGCTGTTGCTGTTGCATCTGTTGTTGCTGTGCATACTGCTGTGCCATTTGAACAAGTTGTTTACGCTGTTCAGTATCTCTAATTAACATATCAGGAACGCCAAATTTCTTAGCTAAGAAGGCGGCAGTTTCCTCAGAATTAATTAGAATGTTCATTACTTCAGGCCCAAATACACCTTGCACCAACTCTAACCAACGTGAAACAGATGTTATATCTTGATTAGCTTGGGCTTGGGCTAAAGGCGATACCGACTTTACCTTGACCTCTCTGCCATTCAGCGTTGGCAAATCAATCCTACCTTGTTTTTTCAAAATGTAAACAACTCTAGCAAGAACAGGCTGAACTAATTCTGCTTGCAGTCTTCCAAATGCAGAGCCAATACGCCTTGAAAGGTCAGCCATTCTTTCTGCAACTTCCGTTGCGGAAGCTGGTGTTCTGTCTGGATTGCCAAGCATATCATTGTATAATGCTCTTTTAATATTCAAACGCATATCAGACAAAACAAGATTAGCAACATCGAAAGACCCTGCCGCCGCTACAGGCTGTAAACCTAAAGAACCAGCCGCTTTTGGGATTACCGTTCCTGGAACGAGGTTGATTGTATCAGGATTAATTACGCCATCATCATCCATTTGATAGATGCCAGATATAGCCATCTGTGCATTTTCAAGAATAAGTTCAATAGTAAGATTGGTAGTTTTAATTGCGCTAAGTGCGTTAATTAAAGGACCACGCCCATAAATTTCACCAGCACACTTAGACCAACGGAAACAAACAAACGGATTAGAGCCAACGCCACTATAGTTTTCTGCTTTAACTATGCTCTTTGTATCTGTTTCAATCGCATAGAACATATAAGCTTCTTCGTTTATCTTGCTATAATCACGACAAACTACTTCTAATACCTTTGTTCTATCATCTGGGTAGTTTTTTATTTTGGCAGAAAGCTTATCGCTAATCTCTGCCTTTGGATACATCACAGGAATGTCAGAGTTGCGACACTGGCGTTCTCTGAATACATGGTCAATCCTATCATCAGGACCAGTATCTAATACAACATGAGGGAGTGGGATTGCAGAAAATACTACAGGATTAACAGCATCGCCTTCAGTGACAGCCAGAACGCCAGTGCCAACTGCTAGGTCAAGAAACGACTCATGTACTTCCTGACCAAAGTTTGAATTTTGGATAATCTCAAAGACATACTCAGTGACCTCATCCAATTCATTATTAATCTCGTCACGGTTCTCAGGAGGGATTTCGCTACCAGCGTTAAAATCTGCCCATCTCGCAAAATTTGGAACAAGACCAGACTGTAATCTCGAAGCAAACTCTTGGACACCAACCACCGCAGTTTCGTCAAATATCTTGTCATCTCTGCGCTGACCAATCGTTTCAGCATAGAAAGACTCTCTTTGAGGTAACGCATATTCGTAACACTCCTCGAACAAGGGAACAAAGTTTTCTCGTAAAGCTTTTGCTCTTTCGTATTTTTTGAGAAACTTTGCAGATATACTATCAGCGTTATATACGCCACTGTCAGATGTTGGTTGTACTACCATTATAGATACTCGTTATAAAAGCCCATGCCGCCAGTGCTACCAGTAATAAGCGACCTACGACCTCTGCCACCCTTGCGTCTTTGTATAGTTTCAGAAAGAGCTTCTTGCTTACGCTCTTTTGCACGACTTGTTTCTTTAGCCTTTTGCTCCGCCTGTTGCGCTTCAACTGCTGGGTCTGGAGGAGGAGGGGCTGATGGTCTTCTAGGTTTTAATGGCCCTGCACACATAATTTAACTCCTTTGTATTTTATTATTCCTAAACATAATTAGTCGCACTATGCAACGCACAAAACAAATATACTAATATTCATACCCCTAAGGGATGGTATAATGGTATATTTTACATTCTTGCCCACAAACCTTGACGTTTCTGCTGTTTAGGCTTTCTTGCAAACACATCAAAATCTTTTCTTGCATTAAAGGCATGAACTGGTTTTTGCCCACTTATTAACTGTCTTCCCTCGCCAGCACCCAACATTAAGTATTGAAGCGCATCATGTATATGTGAATACATATTTTTATCAGGCTTGTCAGCGTATCTTTCGCCTGATACCTCCATACGTTTATATTGATACCCACCTTCAAAACCTTTGATAAGTGTTGGGCATCTTCTATCTACTAAGAAAGCTGGTTTACCATCTACCATTTTATTTAATGATGTTGATACACTTTCTAAGCGTAAGTCAACAGAGTTTGAGGGTGCTGGTATAGCACGAAGCCCTGCACCCCTAAGAATTTGGAAAGGTGTAGATTCATCTGTTTGCGCACGAAAGTCACCAGCAGGGTCGCCAAAGATATGCACTTCCAGATTGCCAAAGCGTGTAGCTATTTCTTGGCGCAACATTTCTGCAAATCGAACAATGCCCATATCAATCGCAACAATTTCAGCTTGAATAAACCATCTGCCACGAACCTTTTGCCCAAACACAGCCGCAGGAGTAAGGCCAAAGTCAATGCCAATGTACAAAGGCACACCATCAGCAATGGGTATTTCTTCTTTTGCTACATGAGTTTCGCTCACAAATGATGGATACACTGGCTTGCCCTCCTGTATAGAGCCAAGTCGATTCATTACATAAACATCAATCCAGCTTTTTGTCTTGCCTCTAATAAGATTAGGATAATATGTTTTAAGCATGTTAGTTGAGTTTTCAGCTAACTCATTTGGCTCATAGTCTTCTACAGAACCTTCTTCGTTATGCACTTCTTTCATACCAGAAGGCTGAACATAGAACGACCAGTTGTCGGGCTTTACAAGCATCCTTGCTTGCTCATGCGGTATGTGATCAGGAATAGGAACTTCACCAGACATGATAGGCCACCAATGGTCTTCTTCTGGTGCATTGGTATCAGCAATAACACCTGACCATGATGGCCCACCATCACGCATGGAAGGGAATCGGCCCACACGCATTGTACAAGCATCTATTATGCTTTTCGGTACTTCTCTAGCTTCGTTAATCCAGATGCCAGTAAGTTCCAAAGATAGCAGTTTCTTAACGTCCTCTGGCCTATCAAGCGCAAGAAAGATAACTTCCAGTTCCAAGTCCGCTTGCTTAATAAGATGCGTATAAGGAACAGACCACATGAACTTACCCCACTGGTCTTCTGGAAACCAGTCAAGCCATGTCTTAATTGTTGTCGTTCTGAGTTGGGGGTTTGTGTTTCTAATAATCGCCCAACGACTACGCCTAATACCATCTTTATTCGGCTTCTGTTGTAATGCTCGTCTAAATACTTCTACACAACAACCAACTGATTTACCAGACCCAACTGGACCTCTTATGCCACGAAAGAATGTGTCATCCTTCATAAAGGCTTTTAAGACATCGCCATCAGGTTTGTAATTAAAGCTGGTCAACTTTTCTATCTACCCCAAACTTAATCATGCGTTCTACAACCTCAGGGCCAATAGTTGCTATAACTTTGTCAGCCTCATGGTCGGTGCAGAATTGTTCTGGATGATGCGCTAAATGCACTTTCTTAACAATCGTGCGTAATATGTGACGTTCTTGTGGCTTTAATGTGTGTAAAAAACTCATCTGTATCTTGCGGCCTTTTCAGCAATCTTCTTTGGTTGTTTGCTGAATTGTTTGCCTTTACGCAAAGCCGCCCTCTTTGCTTTAGTTGTTCTAGCGTATTCTTCACTAGACATAGCCTTGATAGCGGCCTCTGGCAAGTAACGCTCACCAGTAGCTTTAGAGCCTTGTGTGCTAGGCTTGCCTGATTTAGTACGCCACTTCTGGCGAGTCCATGCTCTTAATGATTTCTGTGAAGGTGCAAGTGCCATCAGTTTGTATATCCACCGCCAGCTTTTTTATAAAGCAGGGCTAGTCTTTGCGCTTTTCTTGCTGACCACTGGCCGCTTTTTCCGCCCTTTGCTTCTGCCTTTACTTGGTTGAACAATCTTTTCCTTAACGCTGGTTTGGTGTAATTCCCTGCTTGATTCACCGCCATCTTTTATCTCCACAAGACGTTTAGACTCTGTTGTATAAGTTAAACCAGAAAGAATACGCCCATCTGGTAAAGTTATAATAGGGCCATCATAAGGTGTGCCATCTCTAAACTGATACTTAGGCATTGTTCTTCTTCTTCATAATCGCTCTTTGAATAGCGTCTGGTAATGTTTTCTGCTTGGCAGTCAACAATGATTTAGCTTTCTTTGCGGCTTTCTTACCAGCAGGAGTGTATGGATACTTCTTCCCAGCTACGTTAGGCATTTCTATTCTTCCTTTTCTTTTGCGCTTGATACCTAGCCAATAAGCGTCTGCCTTTGGCTACTGCACTGGCCTTGTCACCAGAGTGACCCCATGCGACCAATGATTTCTTCAATCGGGTAGGACGACCCTTCTCGTCCTTCAGAGGCCCCTTCGCTGACCCCATGCGTGTTAGAAAGCTTCCCTTCCGCCTTAACTTCTCTGGGGTATCTGCCGCACCCTTCACTGGTGCTTTCAGATTCCCACCAGTCTGTCTGTTGTACGATGCTCGACCAGCCGCATTGAGGCCGCCCTTTGGATTCTTCCCTGCTTTGCGAGTCCATGCTGGTGTTCTCATAAGTCCATCCCAAATCCAGTTGCTTGTTCAGTATTGAAAGAACGCCCAGAAGGAACTGTGCCACTAAACGTCACGCCAGAACCAGTCTGATTATCATCATTGCCAAACCTTACCAATGACTTCGCCTTGTTCTTTGCAGCCGCCCTGCGTCTGTTCTCAGCCTTCTGAGCCTCATTCAAAGGAAAGTTGCTCACAATAGGGTCTTTACTTGTATCCCGATAAGCTGTTTGAGCAACAGGAGCAATAGGAGTTGTACTTCCACCAATACACATTAAACGCACCTCTGGCTAAAAAAAATATTTCTGAATTGCTTCGAGCCTTTTTTAACTATCATGTGAGTGTGGGACACCTCGCAATATACTATGGCCACTTTTTGACCCC
>Ga0222719_10000728_pt1 | contig 32828 bp, 32 predicted proteins | sample C33_34DmetaG_FD_165039 | JGI IMG/M metagenome (GOLD analysis project Ga0222719, IMG submission 165039) | Estuarine water microbial communities from San Francisco Bay, California, United States - C33_34D | ecosystem: Environmental > Aquatic > Marine > Unclassified | place: USA: California... | reverse complement strand
TATCTAAAATTTTTGCCCACTTTTCACCTGATTCTATATATTGATTATAAATCAAATTTTGTTTCAATTTTTTATCCGGTACTAAAATTATGATTCTTCCTGAAGATTTTAAAATCCTTTTACTCTCTTGTAATAATTGTCTTAACTTTGGAATCTAATAAAAAATATTACTAAAAATAGTTTGAAATTTTTCATCTGGAAACAATAGTGGTTTATTCAAATCATGCTTCTGCAATGATTGATATGTTTGTAATTCATTTGCTTTATCTAAAAGTGATTTTTTCCAATCAACACCCACATCAAATACATTGTTTGCTTTTTTAATTATGGTTGGCTTTAAAATTGATTTTTGATTTTGTATGTCTTTACCTTGAAAAAATCCTTTTGTATTTTTAATAGTTCCATAAACATCAAAATTAAGTCCTGTTTTTCCTTCAAAATTAGTAAAACTAAATGTTCCATCACCGCAACCTAAATCTATCATTGGTTTTTTAAATTGAATTTTCTTTAATTGAATTGAGTCTAGGGTTCTCCACATTGCTACTTCTGGTCTAATCCAATGAATATTCAAAAAATTCTGTAATATTTCATTTGTATTATCCATAGTGTTTTCAAAACTCTACCTGATTTATATTGATAATATTGAAAAAACTAAAATTTTTAATGTCTACATCTAATTATAAATAATTCTTATAGAAAATATCTTTAGAAATATTCTGAAAAAAGTAATACTTTGTTCTAAAAAAAAGAATAGGAATACAGAAGACTTTTTTGAATTAAATCTTAATGAACTAGAATCATTTGGAAATTATAAACATGGTTCTGAATTTCTTCAAATTCCATCACTTCAAATTGGAAACAAGACGATTTTAGAATGGTTCATTGTAGATAATTATTCGTCATGGTGGCTTATTGCACCCATAATTCATCCAAAATTTAAAGAAGCAACTAGATTTATTGATAGAATTTTTTCTTTAATTGAAAAAAATAATTTAACTAGCTTCAAACTTGAATCCTTTTTTGATAAAAAGGAACTAATTGAACAAATATGTGAAATTAAAAAAATTGACTTTTCAATTTCTAAATTAGATTATTTAGTTTTTTTAGAAAAACAAAAAATTAAAAATTCAATAAAAAAAACTCGTTATAAAAAAATCACTGAAAATAAATTTAAAAAACGATTAGATGTTTTTGAAAACCTTAAAAATGAAAATTTATTTCCTGAAAATTATTCTTTAATTTCTTCTCCTGGAATATATCGACGAATGGGATGGGACTATAAAACACAACAATCTAAAAAAATAGAGTTTTTTATCCAACCTATCATTGATGAATTAGTTAAAAATAATTCTCCCATTTTACTTTTGGATTTAGATTATACGTTTGTGGGAAATACTCAACATTTAGAAGAAAGATTATCTGAACAAACTCCTTGTTTTCCCGTTGAATTCTTATTAAAACAGCCCAAATCTGCTCAAACAATTTCTAATTTAAAAAAATTACAAGAATCTGTTCAAAAAATGAAAAATGAAAATATGCATGATGCGTTTATCTACAGAGGTGTTTCATTATGGAATTATTTGAAACCTGTTTTTGATGAAATATTTTTTGAACCTAATTTACCAACATATTTACATTTAATTGATGTCGCAACATCTTTTTTTAAACTCCACCCTCCTAAAGTTTTAGTTCAAGTTTATGAGTCTGGCCCATATGCAAAATCATTACAGATCGCTGCCTCAAAATATGATATACGTACAATTGGTGTTCAGCATGGATTAATTCCAACAGATACTCCTGATTATATTTTTAAAGAATTACAAACAACTAATTTAAAACAAGGCAATATGATTCCAGATTACACATTTGTTTTTGGTGATTATTATAAAAAAATTTTAAATGAAATTGGTGTTTATCCATATGATTCAGTGATATCAACTGGACATCCTTCATTTTTTAATTTAAATGAAATTCAAAAAAGTTTAGATGTTGAAAAAATTCTTAATAAATATAATATAAAAAATAAAAAAATTATTTTATTTCCCCTATCTTTTAGATTTTCTTATGTTGAAAATTCTCCAGATAAAATAATTTTAAATGAACTTTATAAAAATTTTAAAAATGAACCTGAAATAATTATACTTGTAAGACCTCATCCTGGTGATAATTTTTCTCAAACAATTTTAGATAAAATTTGTCCTGAATCAAATTTTATCTGCAGTGTCACTTCATTATTTGAGGATATTACTTTATGTGATGTTGTATTACAATCTCCAATTTCTACAGTAGGATCTGAGGCTGTAATATTTGAAAAACCTGTACTTTTTGTAAATATATTAGAAAAAAATATTTCTGAAGACATGGATCCTGTATACCATAAATTACTAGAAAATTATCTTGTCAAATTAATTGATAAAGAAGATATCAAATCTGCAATTTCTTCTATTAAAAAAAATACATTACAGAATCAATCTACTATTGAGCATGATAATTTTATATCTGATTTTTTCAATTTAAATCAAAAACCTAATTTCTTTAAATTACTCTTTTCTGATTGATAAAATATGAATCAAATATCTATTCATCAACCTGTTTATTTGCCTTGGTTAGGTTTTATTAAAAAAATTATGAGCTCAGAAATTTTTGTTTTTTTAGATGATGTTCAATTTGAAAAAAATGGATGGCATAATCGAAATAAAATTAAAACTAGTACTGGTGATATTTGGCTCACTGTGCCAGTTAATTCAAAATCTACTCAAAAATTAAATGAAATAACAATTGACACAAAATCAAATTGGAATAAAATCCATTCAAAATCTATTTACTTGAATTATCGAAAATCTCCTTATTTTGATGATTATTGGTCTGAGTTAAATGAAATTTATAATACACATTTTACAAAATTGGTAGATCTTAATCTAAAAATAATTAATTTCCTACTTGAAAAATTTGATATTAAAACAAATACTGTTTTATCTTCTACTCTTAATATTTCTAAATTTGGTTCTGATAGGATTCTTGAAATCTGTAAGTCCTTAAATTCATTAAATTATCTTTCTGGTATACAGGGGAAAAATTATCTTAAACTTGCAGATTTTGAAATAAATAATATTTCAGTTGAATTTCAAAATTTTCAACACCCTAAATACAATCAATTATTTGGAAAATTTTCTCCAAATTTGTCTGCAATCGATTTATTATTTAATGAAGGTCCAAATTCTATAGAAATTCTTGAAAAGAGTAGTAATTTTTAATTCAAAGATAAAAATACTACAAATAAAAAATAATAGTCAAAATTATGACAATAAAAATTGATACAAAAATTATTGGTGATGGTCATCCTTGTTTTTCTGTAGGTGAAATTGGTAGTCTTTTTAGTACTTTTGATGAGGCTAAAAGACTAATTGATGATGCAATAGATATTGGATTAGATGCTATAAAATTTCAAACTTATGAGGCTGAAACAGTTTCAACTAAAAATAATGCTTTTGATCTTGAAGTTACAGGTAATATTTCTCAATATGAATTTTTTAAAAATTTAGAGCCTTCAAAACAATTACAATATGAAATTGTAAAATATGCAAAAAAAAATAATATTACAATTTTTTCAGCACCTAGTCATTTGAATGATATTGATTTAATGGAAGAATTAGAACTTCCTGTGTATAAAATTGGTTCAGACCTTGCATGCCATTTACCTTTATTAAAAAAAGTTTCATCATTAGGAAAACCAATAATTTTATCTACTGGAATGTGTACTATGAAGGAAATAACTGATTCTGTAAATACTATTTTAGATCAAGGTAATGATGAATTAATGTTATTGCATTGTATTTCTGATTATCCCGCAAAACCTGAAGAATCTAATTTAAATGCTATATTAGAAATGAAAAAAGAATTTAATATTCCAGTAGGATTTTCTGATCATTGTGTTGGCACGAATATTTCGTTAGCATCTGTAACTATTGGTGCAAATCTTATTGAACGACATTTTAAAAATACATTAAATCCTTCATATCCTGATGACATTCATGCACTAACAAAAAACCAATTTACATCTTTACTAAATTCGATTAGATTAATTGAAAAAGCTAAAGGTAATGGAAAAAAATCTCCAACTATATCAGAACAACATAATATGCTATCAAATCGTGTGAGTATAATTATCATGAAAGAACTTGACATAGGTACTACAATTACTTCTGATGCAGTAGATATTAGACGTCCAGGCACAGGTTTAGAACCAAAGTTTTTTGAACAAATTATAGGAAAAAAAACTTCTTGTAAAATTAATTCTGAAACTCCCTTAACCTGGGATATGCTTGAATAATTTCTATTACCATATGCTCCATCCTCCATCAATCAGAATATTTTGTCCAGTGACATAACTTGAATCGTCAGATGCGAGAAAGACAATTGCACCCATTAAATCTTCAGGTTGACCTAATCTTTCTAAAGGAATTTTAGATTTTAATTTTTTAATAAATTTTTTATTTTTTTGTACTTCTTTATTTGGAAATGCACCTGGAGAAATTGAGTTGACTCTAATTCCATTCTTTGCATAATTTACTGCTAAATATTTAGTAAATTGAATAATTGCAGCTTTTCCAGCTCCATATTCTGGAGAATTTGCATGTTTTTCATTATCATAAATTCTTAGATCTGGAGAAATAGTCCCATACATTGATCCTATGTTAATAATCACTCCGTATTTTTTCTGCTTCATTAATGGCAGTACTTGTTTACATACTCGAAATACTCCATTAATTGTTCCATCTAATCCATCATTCCATTCTGTTTCAGTTTTATTATTAAAATCTCCATCAGAACCATATCCTGCATTATTTATTAAAATATCAATATGTCCATGTTCTTTCTTGATTTGTTTTAATGTTTTTTTAATTGAATTCTCATTTGAAATATCTAATTCTATTGGAAATAATTTTCCTGGTGTTTTATTTTTTATAATTTTTATCACTTTTTCAGCTTCATTTTTTTTCCTACTTGCTACATATACAATTGAATTTGATTTAACAAGTGCTTCACAAATAGCTGTTCCTAAATGACCAGTTCCTCCAGTTACTAATGCAATTTTATTTTTTAAGCTAAACATCTTGATATTACCATAATGTTGGATTTATTATATTCTCTTGCATATTTTTAAATTCTTTTATAATCTCTTCTTTACAATTTTCAGACATTTTAGGCATTTCTAACAAATCAATATTTTGTTTTAATTGATGCACAGTTTCTACACCAATAATCATACTACTAATAGATTCTAATTCTTTTACAAACTGAAAAGCTAATTCTGCAGATGTTAAATTCTCCATTTGAGCAATCTCTTTTAATTTTTTAAGAAATTTCTTTGATGAAGATAAATTTTTAGGAATATTTTCTAAATCTAAATAAAATAATCCTTGTAAGTAAATACTTCTTGCAAATATCATTTTATTTTGTTCTCTTAACTCTTCTAATAATCCTGTATTTAGAAGTCTATGATCAAATATGTTTATAGGAATTTGAATTACATCTAAATTTTCAATCTCTAAAAATTTTCTCACATCTAAAGGAGTATATGTTGAAATTCCAATCCATTTTACTTCTCCTCTATTTTGTAATTTTTGTAAAATTTTTATTTCATCTGAATCTTTTTCAATATTTTTTATATCATGCATTAAGTATATTGATGGATTATTTGGAAAAAATTTTGCTTGTGATTTCTTTATTGAATTTAGAATTTTAAAATTTATTTCTGAATCATTATTTAATTGAATTTTTGAAATTTTTGTGGTGATTGTTGGAAAATTTTCATTTTCTATATCTTTAAAAAAATTTCCAAGAATTTTTTCACTTTGACCATAATTTTGTGCTGTGTCAAAACTGTTTATTCCATAATTTATTGAATTTGTAATTATTTCATTTGCTTCACTGATGGATAGTTCTCCTCTTTGGTTAGCTATTCCGTATTTCATTCCTAATTGTGCTGTACCCAGAGTCAATTTTGAAATTTTTGTTCCGTTAAAATTATGATACTTCATTTATAGGAAAATTATTCCAGATACTTAAAAACAAGACGAATAATTTACTTTTATTCATGGTAACTGCAATTATTCAAGCTAGGATGAATTCTTCACGTTTTCCTGGTAAAATATTTTGTAAAATAGGTGGAAAATCTGTTTTAGAACATGTAATTTTTCAGACATTATGTGCAAAAACCATTGATCAAGTAATCATAGCAACTACACGATCTATTGAAGATAAATTGATAGTTAAATTCTGTAAAAAAAATAATATTGATTTTTTTTGTGGTTCAAAGAGTAACGTATTAGATAGATACTATCAATGTGCAAAACAATTTAATTGTGATACTATTGTAAGAATATCTTCTGATAGTCCTTTTGTAGATCCATTAGTTATTGATAAAGTGGTTAACAAATTTTTGAACAATTCTTATGATTATGTAAGTAATAATGTTGAAAAAAAATCTGTTTGGGAAAATTCTCCCTGTAATTTTCCTATTGGTACAGTTGTCGAAATTTGTTCATTCAAATGTTTAGAAAAAGCTTGGAATGGTGCAACATTAAATTCAGAAAAAGAGCATGTTTTTCCTTATGTACAATTTAATCCAAAACAATTTAAAATTTCAAATATTAAACATTCTAGAAATCTTTCTCATATTAGAACAACAATTGATTATTCTAATGATTTAAAATTTAATAACGAATTGTATAAACGAATTAAAACTAAAAATTTTGTCAGTACTAATCAAATTGCAAAAATTATTTCTAAAGAACCATCTTTGTTAAAAATTAATAATAATATTAAATTTGATGAAGGATATAAAAAATCTATATTGAAAGATAATTCCAAACCTAAAATTATTTTTCGTGTAGATGGAAATCAAAAATTAGGAATGGGACATGTATATCGAGTAATGAATATATCTAAAAAACTTCAAAAAAATTATTCATTGTTATTTCTAACAAAAACACAAATTTCTAAAAAAATGTTGTCTTCATTTGGTAATTGTATTTTATTTAGAAAAAATGATTCTAAATTTTTAAAATCCACAATTAAAAATTTTAATGCTGATATTGTAATTGTGGATAAACTATTTGAAGATGAACAACTTTTAAATTTCTTTAAATTACACACAAAAAAATTAATTGGAATTGATTACACCTCTAAAAATTTTTCTAAATTTGATATTTCATTAAATATGTTATATTCAAAATCTGGATCTAAATCCCAAAAAATTTATTCTGGATTTAAATATTCTATTATTAATAATAATTTTTATAATTTTCATCCAATTTCTATTAATGAAAAAATTAATTCTATATTGATTTTACAAGGTGGTTCTGATACTCATTGTTTCATTCCAAAAATTCTTGATGCATTAAATCTCATTGATTTACCTTTTTCATTAACTGTAGTTACAGGACCTTCTTTTCAATGTTGGTCTGAACTAAATAAATCGATTAAACAAAATAAAAAAAATATAACTGTTTTACAAAATGTTAAAAATATGGCTAGTGTAATGTCAAAAACTGATTTAGCAATAAGTGCAGGTGGTATTACTTTATTAGAATTAACTCATCTTGGAATTCCAACAATTGTGGTATGTGCTGAAAAATTTGAAAATGAAACTGCAAACGCATTACAAAAACTTGGATTTGGAAAAAATTTAGGATTTGGTAAATCTATTTCAAAAAATATCATAGCAAAAAATACTCTTGAATTAATAAAAAATACCTCTTCTAGAAAATCAATGAACTCTATAGGCCCTAAAATAATAGATTCAAAATCTACTTCAAGAATTGTTGAAATTATTCATAGTTTGATTTGAATTATTTTCCTACTTTTTGCTCTCTATTTAGATAATTATCTATATTGATCAATCTATTATCAAATTCTGTAGATTCTTGAATTGTTTTTCTTGGAAGATAGCAGCTTTTGCATGGAGATACTTCTTCTACCCCTTTGTGTTTAATGTGTGATTCTCTAGCTTTTGTAAATTTTTCTCCATGCCAAATACTATGAATTGATTCATTACTTGCATCACCTACTTCATATGATCCCATTTCATCATTAGAACACAATACTACACGTCCATTTGAAGTAATTACTAATCTTTCCCATAATTGTGGACAGCAAAAGTTTTCTTCATATTCAATATCTGTATCATTATTCAAATAATCTATTAATGGATTTGATGCCATTTGATCAGTAATATCATGAAATATATCGTAAAATTCTTTTGGATTTTTTGATATTGCTGGCCAAACTGTTTGAACTTTAATAATTGGTTTTACTGATTTTTTTTGTTTTTTTATTTCCTTAAATTTTTTTATTTTTTCAACCATGTCATTGAATTTTAATGGATGTCGGATTTTTTCATATGTTTCACCTATTCCATCAAAAGATATTGTTAGCCAATCTAATCCAATATCAATTAATTCTTGAAATTTCTTTTCATCAATCATTCCTCCGTGAGTTAAACTAGATACTTCTTTAATTCCACTTTTTTTTGCATATTTTATCATTTCATAGACATTAGGATGCAAAAAAGCCTCTCCTCTTAGACTAATTCTTATTGAATATAGATTGTATTTTACACCTTCATCGATAATTTTTTTAAATAATTCAAAATCTAAGAAACCTCTCCCTACTTTCTCTTTGAATTCATCTGTTGTTGTATAGCACATTGGACAATTTAGATTACATGTGCTAGAAATTTCAATATCTATGTGAGACGGAAATTTACTAACATGATGAATTCTGGGATAAAAATGCCATTGTAATCTATTTTTAATATATGAAAAAAAATGACCTTTTCCTCTTTTAATTTCAAATTTCCAATTATCTTTTCTTGATGATAATCTAAATTGTCCTTTATTGATTTTCATACCTATTCTCTCTCATTCTATTATATAACCCAGTGCAATTTTTTTTTAAAAATATAGTATTATGTTTCATATCTATTCAGATATTCTTTTAATGTGATTAATTTTGTATTAAGAATTTTTGTGGACAATTTATTTGATAGTGTTGTATTTAATGGTCTACGCGCATTTAATTTTACATCTTTTATTGAACCCTGTTTAATTTTACTACCTGAGTATCCGAAAAATTCTGCTATTATTTTACAAAATTCATATTTTGTCAAAATTTCATTATTTGCTAAATGTATGGTTCCTGTAAAATTAGTTTCCATTAATTCTAAAACTAATTTAGATAAATTATTAATTTCTAATGGATTAAAAATTATATCATCAAAACCTATAATTTCTGAATTATTTTTTATTTGATTTTTCACCCAATCATAAAGATTTTTTTCTTTTGGATTCTTGCCATAAAAATTAGTTCTTATAATTACATGTTTTTTTAAATATTTTCTAATTAGTTCTTCTCCCATTTTTTTTGATTTACTGTATTCATTTATTGGATTAGGTATGTCTTTTTCTGTATACATTTTTTTTGTTCCATCAAATACACTATCTGTAGAGATGTGAATTAATTTTAAATTAAATTTTTTACAAATTATTGCAATATTTTTTACACCTGTTGCATTTACTTCAAATGCTTTTTTTGGATTATTTTCTATTATGTCGATATTTGAAATTGCAGCACAATTAATCACAATTCTGGGTTTTTCTTCTTCAATTACTTTTTCTATACTTGAAATATTTGTTACATCCGCACCTGATTTTTTATAGTCTGAAATATATGATTTTAATCCTTGATTAATTGCATTTTTTTGCAAATTATCTCCTAGAAAACCATTTCCAATTATTAACAGATCTATCATTTTTTACATCTAATCAAACAAGGAAAAATTTGTTAGTCTTGCATTAACTAATTCCAATGGTTCAGCAGCATTAAATCCTGATAAACTTCCCCATCTAACTGCATTAGCTTCAATTGCTTTAATTGAACGAGGATGAGGAAATTTTTGAATTTCATTTTTATATTCTTTTAATGCTTTCAATTTAAAAGATAATTCTTTTGATATGTCGATAAATAAGTTGGGATTAAATTTATACGGTTTTTTCCAGTCTGTTGATGAAATTGCTTCAAATGAAAAAATTGATTTTATTTTAGAATTAAAAATTGGCCTACTTGATGTAATACTTGCTTCATAAGCTAATCTATGATCTATATTGAGATCATTATAATGATGGGTAAAAATTACATCACATTTTGTTGATTTAATTTCATTTTCGATTTCCTTTACGATTTTTAAAAATGGAACTGTATCCAATTCATTATCTGGTAAATCTAAAAATTTCATTTTGGATACGCCCAATATCTTTAATGCATTTTTTGCATGCTTCTTCCTATTTTCAATTTCATCTTTCATTTTTTTTTCTATAGATTTTGAAATTTCATATTTTGTTGAGTTCAAATATCCACTTGATTTTCTGGCTGTAATTCCATCTGCTAAAAATAATATTTGGATTTCATGTTTTCTAGATAATTTTTTAATAATTCCACCCATGCCTATTATTTCATCATCTGGATGTGCAGAAACAATCAAAACTTTTGCCATTTTTTAATTAATCCACCAAATTTGCAATTGTTAGAATTTCTTTTAATTCATTTTTTGATAATAATTTCACTTTGTCTGATGAATATTCATCAATTAAAGATGTTTCAGATAAATCTAAATTTTTATTTTTTAGTTCATTACCATTATTTACTATAATGTAATCATCTTGATTTTCATAAGTACTTCTAATTTCATCACGATTAATTAGCATTTCATGTAATTTTTCTCCTGGTCTAATGTTAATTATTTCTGAATCATCATTTGCATTTAGTAATTCTATTATCGCATTTTTCATATCTTCAACTTTGTACGCTTTTAATTTAGGAACAAATACTTCCCCTCCATTCCCATATTTAACAGATCTGAAGATTAAATTTAATGCGTCATCCATTGTAATATTGAATCTTGTCATATTTGGATCTGTAATTGTTATTTTTTGATTATTTTTAATTTGATTAACAAATATCGGAACAATAGAGCCTCTGCTTCCTAAAACATTTCCATATCTTACACAACAAAATTTTGTTTTTCTGTTTCCTCGATAATTATTTGCTGAAACAAAAATCCTTTCCATCAATAGTTTTGTTGCACCATAGGTGTTTAATGGTGATACTGCTTTATCAGTACCTATACCTATTGCAATTTCTATTTTATTATCTAAACATGCATCAATAATATTCTGTGAACCCTGTACATTGGTTTTTACTGCTTCAAAAGGATTGTATTCAGCAACTGGAACTTGTTTAAGTGCAGCCGCATGAAATACAATATCAATATCTTCAAAAGCTCTTGATAATCTTTCTTTATCTCTTATATCTCCAATTAAAAATCTTAATCTCTTATCATTAAATTTTGATTGCATTTCTGATTGTTTTAATTCATCTCTGCTGAATATTCTGATTGTATTTACATTAAATTCTAATAATTTTTTAGTTAATGCTTTTCCCAATGATCCTGTTCCTCCAGTAATTAAGATTTTTTTATTTTCAAATAATTGATTCAAGTCTATTTTTACATTTATCTATATTATTATATTTGAATTTGTAGACAATTTATGACAATTTGAAATGTTTTGTGAACATTAAAGATTAGTTTTTAAACTATGTTAATTCTATCAAATAGTATCATATGTTATTTAGAAAAATTGCAAAAAAAATTCTAACTAAATCTCCTAAAGCTTATACCGCTGCACACACTCTCAAATTTGAAAATTCACATAGACAAGATTTTTCTAAATTGACTGAAAAAGAAAAAAATATTCTTTTAGAAATTAAAAAAAAGGGTTATGTTGTAATTCCTGATTTTTTTGATAAAAATCAATGTGAATTATGTGTAAATGATATGGATTTAATGTTCCAAAATAATAAAGAATTAATTCATCAATCTGATTATTCTGATTCTAGAATATTTGGAGCAGAATACTTGTCAGAAAATATTAATTCTTTTGCAACTCATTCTCTATTAAACAATCTTGCTAATGCCTATAATGCAGTACCTACAGATTGTGGATTTACTTTAGCTGGTAAAATTTCTGTATCTGGTCATGAATATGGTTCTGGTGGTCCATGGCATAGAGACAGTTATTTTCGTCAATTCAAATCTTTGTTATATTTAACGGATGTAGATGAAAATCATGGGCCCTTTCAAATAATTTCTGAATCTCATGATAAAGAACATATTTCTTCTGATTCAAAAACTGCAAATTTAGAATCTATGCAATGCACGTTTGATCAAAATACTGTAAAACAGATACTAGAGAAAGAACCTGAAAGATTACATTCTTTAACTGGAAAAGCTGGTACTGTTGTTCTTGTAGATACTTCTTGTATTCATAGAGGTGTTCCCCTAAAGGAGGGAACAAGATACGCACTAACAAATTATTTTTTTGAAAAAAAACAAATTAACAATCATCTAGTAGAACATTTTGCACCTTTAGCTTTTCCTGAGAAAATTTTAAAAAAAGGTATAATGACTTAACAAAATTGTTCTAATCTAATATCAAAATTTATAGAGGTTTAAATACAAAATCATAATCATGAAACCTAATATTTTATTTTTACTTCTTGATTCACTTCGTGGTGATAAATGCTACGGTGAACGAAAGAGTGCAATCACACCTAATATAGATAAATTAATTAAAAATGGAATTTATTTTTCACAAACAATTGGAAGTTCTGATTATACTGGTCCTGCAATTCAAAGTATTTTTACTGCACGGTTTCCATTTGGATGTGGCAAAAGTAAAGAAAGTTATTATAAAATTTATTCAAAAAGTACTAGTTATCTTACACTTTTGAAAGATAACGGCTATCATGCTTATGCCATAATGCATTCATCCTTAGGTGATCAAGGTTTGTATGAACCATTTGAAAATACTGATCTTTCGCATAAAGAATCTGAAAATATCCATAATGGTTTAGGTGAAAGAATTTTATCAAAATTAAAGGATAATTCTATGCTAGGACCCTGGTTTTATTATGTCCACTTCATGGATTTGCATAAACCATGCATAGTTCCAGAAAAATTTCAAAATTTATCTGAAAGTGAAAGATATGATCATAATTTAGAAGTTATTGATGAATGGATTGGGAAAATGATGGATACAATTGATTTTGAAAATACTTTAGTTATTTTAACTGCTGATCATGGTGATTATATTTCCATGTTTGATGTTAGAGATAAAGAGAAAAATCCATTAATTAAAAATGCAAAAAGCATAGCTAAATCATTAATTCCTAAAAAAGTTTTACCTACAATTCATGAAAAGAAAAAAGAAATTACTAATAAAATGCATCAAAGAAAATTACAAACTCCCCATGAAAAACGAATGTTTACTACGAGACCTATGGGGAAAAGATTCTTTTTTGATGATGTTGTTAATGTACCCTTAATTTTTTCTGGTTATACACTAAAACCTACAAAACCTATTAATCAACAAATTGGTAGCATTGATATTTTCCCAACTGTATTGGATCTTTTAACAATTCCTGAGAATAGTAGTAAAGTAAATGGCAGAAGTCTATTACCCTTAATTAAAAATGAAAAATTTAATTCAATTCCAATTTATATGGAAAGCTCTATCACTAAAACCCAAACAATCAATCCTCAACCTGCTGTAGGAATTCGAACGCCTGAATACAAATATTTTAGACAATTAGATAATGCTGATGAAAATGTTCATTTATACGATCTACAAAAAGATCCGTTTGAAGATTTTAATCTTGCTAGTGAACGTCCTGATCTTATTAAAAACTTTGAAAATATTTTACAAGATGTACGCAAAGATATAGATTCTTTTAGTGAGGAAACTGAAACATTAAGTAAAAAAGAAGAAGAAGAATTAGAAGCGGAATTGAAAAAACTAGGTTATATCTAATCATATTTATAAAATACATATTTTTTCTAATTTGTTTATTTACCAAAAATTACAAAAAAAAATTTTATACTGGTTTTAATAATTCATAATGATTAACAAATGACTCCATTAAAAATCGGAATATCTATGAGGATTGTTAAAGATAATGATTATCATGAAGAACGTGATGCATTAAGTCATGATTGGTCAATTTTTTCAGAATTAACTGGTATCATATTAATTCATATATCAAATTCTAAAAATGTAATATCTTTTTTGGAACAAATGGATTTGGATGGAGTAATTTTATCTGGAGGTGATAATATTGGAGATACTCCAAAAAGAGATAAAACTGAATTAGACATTATTAATTATTGTATAAACAAAAAATTACCTATTTTTGGGGTATGTCGAGGAATGCAAATTCTAAATTCATTTTTTCAAGGAAATGTTAGTAGCAATAACACCGATTTACATATTAGAAAATCGCATACTATTAAAATTGTGAATGAAAAATTAAAACTACCAAATAATGAATATTCTGTAAATTCTTTTCATAAAAATTTAATTCATGAAAAATTCTTAGGCAAAAATTTAATAATTTTTGCAATCTCGGATTTTGATAATTCTATTGAAGGATTTTTTCACGAAACTTTACCTATAATTGGTGTTATGTGGCATCCTGAAAGAGAGCCTAATGAATTTAATCAAAATTTAGTGACTAATTTTTTTAAAACAAGATTGGAGTAAATATTTGAAAGCTATAATTTTAGCCGCAGGAAAAGGTTCAAGATTAAACTCTTTAACCAAAAATAAGCCTAAATGTCTTGTATCTCTTTTTGGAAAAACAATTCTGGAATGGCAATTAGAAGCATTTCAAAAATGTGGAATTTCTGATATTACAGTTGTTCGAGGATATAAAGGTCAAATGATAAATTTTAAAAATTTAACTTATTTTGATAATCTAGACTTTGCTTCGACAAATATGGTTGAAACATTATTTTGTGCCAAAGAAAAATTTCATGATTCAGTAATTGTTTCTTATGGAGATATTATTTTTCAATCTACAATTCTTAAAAAATTAATTAATTCTGTTTATGACACCTCGATAGTTGTTGATAATAATTGGAAAACATATTGGGAAAAGCGATTTGAAAATCCTTTAGATGATGCAGAATCATTATCTATAGACAAGTCTAATAATATTTCTAGCATTGGACAAAAAATTACTAATGTTGATCAAATATGCGGTCAATATATAGGATTAATGAAATTTCAAGGTAATGCAATCAATGATATTTTGTCTGAATATGAAAAGTTATATAAAAAATATTTAATGCAAAACCAAATTTTTGAATTTCAAAATTTGTATATGACAGATTTCTTACAATATTTTATAGACTCTGGATTCAAAATTAAACCAATTCAAATAGATGGTGGATGGCTTGAATTAGACACAATTAAAGATTATGAGTTATACAATAATCTATACAAAAATAATACTCTAACCGATTTTATAGACCTTAAATTATAGATAAATTGGTAATGATTAATGTCCTTAAATGATTTACATAAAAAATTACATCAGCATTTAGATGATCAATCAAAAAATTGGGAATCTTTTATTTATGCACAAGAGAAAGGATTCTATCAAGGTTTTGAAGAATTAGAAATTGATGGATGGCGTCCTTCAAAAAAACGATTTAATTCATATGACATAGATGATTATTTATCTAAAGAAAAAGTTGTTCTAGATATTGGAAGCAATTGTGGATTTTTTTCATTACATGTTTCCAAATTTGTGAAACAAATAGATGGTGTAGAAATAAATCCATATTTAATTAATATAGCAAATGACGTTAAACATTATGTCAAATCATTAAACAGTAATTTTTTTAATAGTAGTTTTGAAAATTTTTCTACTGAAAAAAAATATGATGTAATTTTTTCTTTAGCAAATGATTCTACAATTGATAAAAATACTAAATTTAATTTTTATGAATATTTAGATAAAATTTTAAATTTATTAAAAAAAGATGGATTACTAATTTTTGAAAGTCAAGCTATTGATGTATTACGAAAATCTCAATTTGAAAAAAAATTAAATATTTTAAAATCTCATTTCAGTATATTAAAAAACACAATGGTTGACTCTGAATATCCAGTGAATGTACCTCAAAGATTTTTTTTAGTTTTAAAACGTAATTAAATTGAGAAAATGAAATATAACTCTAATAATAAATAATATCATGGCACCAAATATTATTTTTGTACTGTTAGATGGAAGTAGATTTGATCGATTACATATATCTGAAAAGTTTTCTGAATTATCTAAGGAAGGATTTTTGTTAGATAATGTTACCGCTGCTTATCCGTATACTTTTTCAGCTATGAATGCTATTTTTACTGGATTATTTGGTAAAGAAAATGGTGTTGATGCTTATTATAAAATGTTCAAATTACGAGATTCAATTCCTTTTCTTCCTGAAATATTACAAAAAAATGGATATTTTACTACATGTAATTTAATTTCAGATCGAGTAATTTCATCTCGTGGATTTGATGTTCATACATCACATGATGAATATGTTGATAATTTAAAAGAAAAACATCCTGAATTGTTAAAAGAATGGTTTTCACAGGCTGGAGAGAAACCTCTTTTCTCTTTTTTACAGTTTAGTAAAATTCATACTGTTACTGTATCTGAAATTTTAAAAAAATATGATTGGGATAATCAGGAATACTATGATAATAAAACTAAAAATTTAGAAAATTATGATAATGCATTTCTTGAATCAGTAGAATATGCAGAAATAATTAAACAAACTATTGAAAAATTAGGAAAAAAAGATAATACAATTATTGTATTTTTTGCTGATCATGGAACTGGAATTGGAGAAAGATTTGGAGAAAGAAATTATGGTGTATTTACATATGAAGAAACTATCCGAACATTTTATCTATTCATAGGTCCAATGATAGAAAAAAATAAAAAATGTAGTAAACTCCATAGTTCAATTGAATTATTTCCAACATTACTTCAATTAGCTAAGGTTATTTCTGGATTGGGATCAAAACCAAGAAGTTTTGCAAATTATTTGTTAGGTCAAGATGAATCTTTTGATGATGAATTTTGTTTTTCAGAAACTGGTGGATTACAAGGACCTTTCCCTTCTCCAAAATCTCCTAATGTTTTTTCAATTAAAACAGTTTCTCATAAATTAATTTATTTTAAAAGCAATGAAAAATTTGAATTATATGATTTGATTGATGATCCAAATGAACAAAATAATTTAATTGGCACTTCTGAAGAAATTGAATCTAAATTAAAAATTAAATTATTAGAATGGATAAATAGGTAATTTTTAAGATTTTTTGATGCAATTTTCAATAGCTATATGTTTTAAAATTGGATGAATTATGTAATATGTTTCACCCCCATTTAACTTATTTTTTTCAAAATGATTTTCTAAAAATCTTTTTTTGAATAATTCTACTAATAATTCACTTCTAATATGTGGATCATAAACATCATCAATAAATTCATGGTCAGGTTTAGAAAATTCTTTTTGACAAATAATTTCGCCCGTATCTAATTTTTCATCCATTATGAATGCTGTAACCCCACAATTATCATCATTTAATATACTATAATAGAAACATGTACTACCTTTGTAAAATGGTGTTATTCCTGGATGAAAATGCACAAATTTAGAATCAATATTTAATATTTCATTTTTTAATATTCCTCCACCTGTAAAAATTATATAATTTAGTTCTAATGTTTTAAGATACTCAATTAATATTTTAGAATTAATATCTAAAAAATTAAATTCTTTAAAATCTAATCTATTTTCAATTAAAATTTCTTTTACCGATTTTGAAATTTCAAATCCATATTTTTTTGACATTCCAGAAATCTCATCAGAAAAAATCTTATTTGAATTATCATTCATGAATATTATTTTATTCAAATTAATTTTATTAGAAATAATTTTACTCAAGTATGCTTTTGATCTTTCATCTGGAGTCAAAATTATGCCTATTTTCATTTAGAAACACCTTTTTTCATTGATAAATTATTTACATATTCAATCTCTTTTTTTAAAATAAATTCTAATAGTCTACTATTTTCTTTATTATTCTCTAGAAGATTTTGAGAAGAGCAAATTATATCATTTAATTTTAAAGCTGTATTTAGATACTTTAAATTTATTTTTTTTTCATATGCAAATAAATTACATAATGATAATATGATATAATTATTTAATTCATAAAAGCTACCAATACCTATTTTCATATCTTTTGAGTATTCTTCATAAATTTTTCTTGTAATTTCAAATTTTTTAATAAATTTATTTAATTCATCTTCAAATTCATTATCTTGTAAAATTTTAGTATAAATTTCATATAGTTTTTGATTTGTAATGATATTCTCTTTTAATAATTTATTTTTTGGAATGATTACATCTGAAAATTCCAAAATCTTTTTTTGATTAATATTTTGGAAATCATCTATTATTGAATTACGTTTTTTAATATAATCTGTAATAAATTCCATGCCTAAAAATGGGAATCTTTGATATCTTTCAGGGTTATCTAATAGATTTTGATTTGTAATATCGTACAAAAATCTACACCTTTGTTACTATCTACATCATGTATAATAACTTCTTTGTTTCAAAAAATTTTCATTATTTTTAAAATATCTAATATTGTCTACAAATTATATTATAATCTTGTAAATTATTGTTAGATAATGAATGAAAAATTTACTTTTTCAACTAAATCTAATACATTAAAATTTCTTACATCTCGATTAAAATTATCTTCTATTGAAAAAATATATGATTTTACTGTTGAAGAATGGAAGTCCAATTATAAACAAATTATTTTAAATATTCAATCTAATTTTAATGAACAAATAATTATTAGAAGTTCAGCTATTGGTGAAGATTCAAAAACTAATTCTTTTGCTGGTGCTTATGAAAGTGTTTTAAATATAGATTCAAAAACTAGTGATCAAATAATTAAAGCTGTAAATTCTGTATCTGATTCCTATCGTGTTCAAGGAAATTTAAATTTACAAAATCAAATTCTTATACAGAATCAAACTTCTAATGTGTTTTTAAATGGTGTTTTATTTTCACGTAATGAAAATAATGGTTCACCATATTTTACAATTAATTATGAAAAGAGTTCGTCGACAACTAATGTAACTCATGGAAAAACAAATAATGTAATCAAAATTTTTCGTGACATCGATCTAAATATTCTTCCAAATGAATGGAAATTACTTTTAAAATCTGTAGAAGAAATTGAACAAATACTTGATTTAAATAATTTAGACATTGAATTTGCGATCACAAAATCAAATAAAGTAGTTATTTTTCAAGTACGTCCTATAACTACAATACCTGTTGAATCTGATTTTTCAAAAATAGAATTAATTAAAAATGAAATTGATTCATGCAAAAAAATTTTCATTAAATCTGGAAATGAACAAATTATTTTTTCAGACATGGCTGATTGGAATCCTTCTGAAATTATAGGAAGTAATCCCAATTTGTTAGATTATTCATTATATTCATACTTGATAATGGATTCTGTATGGCATGAAGGTAGGGTAGATTTAGGGTATGCTTCAGAAAAATTACCTCCTTTAATGATTCAATTTGGGAATAAACCTTTTGTGAATGTTAAAGCAAGTTTTGATTCATTATTACCTAATTCCATACCTAAACAATTACGTACAAAAATAGTAACTTATTGTATGAAAAAATTAAAACATAATCCTCATTTACATGATAAGGTAGAATTTGAAATTTTATTCACTTGTTATGATCTGAATACCGATTCTAGATTAAAAGAACTTTTACAATATGATTTTTCTAAAGATGAAGTTGAATTAATTAGAAATCATTTAATAGATTTTACAAATAATTTAATTTTAAATTTTTTAAATTATTTTAATGATTTTGATAAAAAAATTAAAAAATTATTAAAAAATAGAGAATCTTTACTTCTTTCACGTTCACCAAATAGTGGATATTCTGAAGATTTAAAAATTGCAAAACAATTATTGGAGAATTGTGTTTCATTAGGTACAACTCCTTTCTCTTCTGCTGCTAGAATTGCATTTGTTTCTAATGCCATTTTAAAAAGTCTCGCTAAACAAAATTCTTCAATTGATACTTCAAAAATTATGAATTCTATTTCAACACCATTAACTCAATTATGTGATGATTTGAATTTGTTAAATAATAAAAAACTTCAAAAAGATGAATTCATACAAAAATATGGTCATTTAAGACCTGGAACTTATGATATTCTGGCATCTAGATATGATGATAATAATCCCTTTTTCAAAAATATGAAGTTTTTAGATGTTTCTTCAGAAACTTTAGATCAAAATGTATTTAAAAAAATTAATAATATTTTGAGTGAATCTTCTTTAGATTTTTCTAAAATTAATTTTTATTCCTTCTTAGAGAAATCTATTTCCCAGCGTGAATTTATAAAATTCTTTTTTACTAAAAATCTTAGTGATGCGTTAGAATTAATTGCCCAAGCTGGATCTAAATTAGGTTTTTCAAGAAATGAAATGGCTAATCTTGATGTGGAAACCATATTTTCATTTAATTCCATTTCTGAACTTGATCTAAAAAATTTATGGCACAAAAAAATTTTGCAAGAAACTGATAAAAAAATGATTAATAATCTAATGTTTTTACCTCCTATCATTACATCTGAAAATGATTTTGAATTAATTCAATATATTAATACAAAACCAAATTTTATTACAAATAATTCTATTGATGGTGAAATTATTAATTTAAATGAAAATATTAATTCCAATTTGGAAAATAAAATAATTTTAATTGAAAATGCAGATCCAGGTTATGATTGGATTTTTACAAAAAATCCAATTGCTTTAATAACTAAATATGGTGGAGCTGCATCACATATGGCAATAAGATGTTTAGAAATTGGATTACCTGCAGCTATTGGCTGTGGTGATTTATTATACGAAAAATTACTAACTTCTCAAAATATTCTTCTTGATTGTAATAATGAAAGAATCGTAATTTTGGAAAATGAGCAAAATAACGACGATGATCTAGTTAATAAAACTCTAAAATCCATTGGCTACATTAAGTAATTCCTTTCAAAATTATTATCTTTACATCTATGTATTCATTAAATTTAGATGATTTTTTATAATCACTTTATTAAGAATTTTTATGAAAATTTTGATTCTTGGTATTGATGGATATATTGGATGGCCACTTACGCTTAAACAATTATCTATAGGAAACGAAGTTTTTGGAATTGATAATTTATCTAGAAGAAAAAATGTAAGTGAAATGAATTCATGGTCAGCAATCCCTATTTTATCTATCAAAGATAGAATTGAAAATTTAAAAAAAATTTATGGCGATAAAATAAATTTTCAAGAAGGTGATTTACTTGATAAAAATTTTACAAATAATATTGTTAAATCATTTCAACCTGATTCTATTGTACATTTAGCTGAACAACCATCTGCACCATATAGTATGATTGATCAAGAACATTGCTTATACACGCAACAAAATAATCTAATTGGAAATCTTAATTTGTTATATGCAATTAAAAATTATGCACCAAATACACATTTAGTAAAATTAGGAACTATGGGGGAATATGGTTATGATGCTGGACTAGAAATTAGTGAAGGATTTATGGACATTGAGTTCCGTGGAAAAAAAGCTACAATTCCTTATCCGAGACAAGCTGGTAGTTGGTATCATTGGAGTAAAGTACATGATAGTAATAACATAATGTTTGCATGTAAGCTATGGGGTCTTCGTTCAACTGATATAATGCAAGGAATTGTTTATGGAACTAGAACTACTGAAATAACTGAAGAAAAGAATCATACTAGATATGATTTTGATGAAGCTTTTGGAACTGCAATCAATCGTTTTTGTGCACAAGCTGTAATTAATCATCCGTTAACAATTTATGGTAAAGGTGGACAAACAAGAGGATTTTTGGCCTTAAATGATTCAATTCAATGTATTTCACTATTGTTAGAGAAACCTGCTGAAATGCATGAATATAGAGTTGTAAATCAATTTGATCAACAGTATAATGTAGCTGAACTTGCTGAAAAAATTGCAAATATTGGTAATAAAAAAGACTTAGAGGTAAAAATAAGCCATTTTGAAAATCCGCGTGTTGAAAAGGAACAACACTACTATAAAGCAGATCATACAAAATTAAAAGAATTAGGATTTGTCCCAACTCGAAATATTGATGATGAATTAGAAATAATGATAGATGACTTACTAAATTACAAAGAACGTATATCTGAGAAAAAACAATCTATTATTAAAGATCTAAAATGGAAAAACTAAACAATATTTCATTATTTGTGTTGATTCATAATGGTTGAAGAGTATCTTATTCCCCGCTTAGCATTAATTGTTATTTCTTTAATTGTAGTTATTTATTCATCTAAATTAAAATGGGAACATAAACTATCCAATCAATTTTATATTGTATTTTTAATTTTTTGGATAAATATTATTATAATTTCTATAGAGCCCTCAATTTTAGATAATTTTTTAAATATATTTGGTCTTGAAAATCGAGCTCAGTTTCTTCTCATAATTACTGTTGTAGTATTACTTTATGTTATTTACACACAAATTTCAAAAAATAAAAATATGTCGTTAGATATGAATAGAATAATTAGTGATATTGCTATTTCTAATTTCAAACAAAATGCAAATGAAATTAAAGATAGTGTTGTATTGATTATTCCAGCTCTTAATGAAGTAAAATCGTTACCTAAAGTATTATCTCAAATTCCGTCTGAAATATTAGATCATAAAATTTCTAAAATTGTAATTGATGATGGTTCGACTGATGAAACTTATAAAATTGCAATTCAAAATGGAGCTTATTGTTTAAGACATGAAACAAATTTAGGTCAAGGCTCAGCATTAATTACAGGAATTAATTTTGCATCAAAACATGATCCTACTGTAATTGTTACATTTGATGCAGATGGTCAACATGACATATCTGATCTAAAAAATTTAGTTTCACCAATTTTGCTAAATACTTGCGATATGACTGTTGGTTCTAGATTTACTGGAAATCAGGAATATGTCAATACTGAACGATTAGTTGGAATACATTTTTTTACAAATATGATTAATTTCTTTTGTAAATCTGATATTTCTGATTGCACAAACGGATTAAGAGCATTTAATCCCAAAATTTTAAAAAAAATTAAATTAAAAGAAAAAAAATTTAGTGCACCCGAAATTCTTGTAGAAACCATTATGAAGGGATATAGAATTAATAATATTTCTACAACTATCAAAAGGAGAACTGCTGGTCAAACCAAAAAGCCTAGGCTAGCTTTTGCTTTTGGCTTATTTAGAGTCATAATTGTGACTTGGCTAAAAAATAAAGTTTAAAATAATTTCATTGATGAGAAAAAGAATTGAAATTAATTGTTACTGGAGGCTGTGGATTCATCGGAAGCCATTTTGTTGATTTATGTGTTGAAAAAAATGATGATCTCATCATTTTAGATTCTTTACTAACTGGAAAAATGGAAAATATTATTGATTCAAAAAAATCTGGTCATATTGAATTTTTAAATAATGATATTCGTAATTTAAATGAAATAAAATCAAAATTTATTGATGCTGATGCAATTGTACATTTTGCTGCATATACTGGTGTTATGGAATCCCTTGAGAAACCTTTAGAATTTACTGATGTAAATGTAATGGGAACTCTAAATCTTTTAGAAATTTGTCGAGAATTTAATATTCCAAAATTTATTCTTGCATCAACTGGAGCTGTATATGGAAATCAAATAGCCCCGTTTCACGAAACACTGATTCCAGATCCATTATCTCCATATGCTGCATCTAAAGTAGCTGCTGAAAATTTTTGTAAATCTTATGGAAATATTTATGATATAACTGCCACTGTACTTAGATTTACTAATGTATATGGACCACGAAAATCTTTTGGCCCATATGCTAATGTAATTCCAAAATTTGTTAGATCCGCATTACGTAATTCTCCTGTAACAATATTTGGTGATGGTTCTCAAGAACGTGATTTTGTATATGTCAAAGATATTGCACATGCTTGTTATTCTGCACTGGAAAAAGGAAAAAATGATATTTACAATATTGGAACAGGAAAAAATACATCTCTTACTGAATTAATTAATGTTTTAGAGGAAACAATGAATTATAAATTTAAAAAAAATTTTGTTGATTCCCGTTTAGGTGAATCTAAATTTGCTTATTCTTCCATTAAAAAGGCACAAGACATCCTATCGTATAATCCAAAATATACTCTAAAAGAGGGTCTTTTAGAGTATATTGAATTTGAAAAAAATTTAGTTGAGAATTAAATTGGTTTTTATCAAATTATATAAAAAATTCTTTTTTTCCAATTGTTATATTATGTTCAGGTATAAAAATTGAAAAAACCTGATTTTTCAAAAGTACTTTTTTTAGGAATTATTATAATTTTATTTTATGCAATTATTTTATTTGCTTTTGATATTGAAAAAATTATTTTTACAATAAACCAAATTAATCCTTTTTATTACATTGCAATTTTTCCAATTACTGGATTAACTTTACTTGTACAAGCATGGAGATATCAATTAACATTAAAAAAATTAAATATTGATCTTTCTTTTAAAGATAGTTTTTTGATTTATGCTGCAGGATTATCCATGTTATTAACTCCTGGTGGTTCTGGATCTCTTGTGAAATCTTATTTCTTAAAAATTAAAACGGGTAAATCGTTTTCTAGTACATCTCCTATTATAATTTATGAAAAATGGTTAGAATTAATTGCAATCATAACTATAATTGGAATATTTTTGATACCTGTTAGTTTTTTTGAATCACAAATTATTTTTATTATTGGTTCCATTTTATCAGCATTCATTTTCTTTGCATTCAAAAATTCTATTGGAATAAATTTATTAAATAAAATATTTCAGAAATTACCATTTTTAAATGGTTTAAAAGTTAATGTGGATGAATTTCAATCTACAACAAAAATTCTTTGTAAACCTAAACCTCTGTTTCAATTATTATCAATTACATTTATTTCAAAATTTTTACCCATGATATCTGTATTTTTAGTTTTTAGATTATTTGATAATGATATTGATATTTTTACTACTAGTTTGATTTATTTTTCTAGTTTAGTTGCAGGTTTACTTACTTTCATACCTGGTGGAATGGTAATTACAGAAGCTGGACTTTTAGGATTATCTTTAAAATCTGGATTTGATCTTAGCACTGCCACGGTTTTAGTAATTCTTATACGTTTACTGACTTTCTGGTTCCCTATTTTTATTGGATTTTTTTCACTAAAATTTATCTCAATAAAAAATTAGGTATTTTTACTTTTTTCTTTTACAAATTATAATATTTGATAAACCAATTATAGGCAATTCAAAAGGTAATTTCTTTGCAATAGGTAAAAGAAATAATGGCATTCTATTTGGGAAAACTACTCCAACTGTTTTGCATTCAATTATCTCAAAATCAATATCTTGAACTAATTTATACATCATTTTTTTATGATGTTTTAACACATTACGTTCTTCCTTTTTTTTCAGACTGAAAAAAAACTGTCCTGGATTTTGTCGATTAGGTTCAAATAATATTAAATAGTTTTTTGCTACTCTTGCCATTTCTTCCACTGTTTTCTTTGGTTCTGGAATGTGATGTAGTAATTCCCATTCATTCACTAACGAAAAACTTTGATCTTCAAATGGGAGTAATTCTGAAGTTGAAACTGCTTTGTTTTCTATTGGATTCATTTTTAGTTGAGTACTTGAAAAATCTGTAGCCGTAATAGAACTACTTTCTGATAAAAATTTTGATATATGTCCACGGCCAGAACCTACATCTAAAACAGTATCTATCTCATTTAATTTAATAAATTTTGAAATAAATTGCATCCTTTGATTTACAAAGAATGAGACTACTGGATGATTGATGTCTCTTGCTGTTGTTTTTCTTTGCCAGAAATTATGTTGAATGGAAACTGTTTTTTTGTTATTTTCATTGATTGTGTTAATTTTGGACATTTTGATTCATTAATTTTTTATTTTTATACAAATTTTATCTGTTATGTTTTGTTCATTTTTTAATTCTAATTTACAAAACTGATCTGAATAATTTTTTAAAACATATTCGTGATGATTGTTTAATATAATGTGAAATTTTTTCTCTCTTACGTCATGTGGATTCTTAAATACTAACACATTTGTTTCTTCATCTTCTAAAATAGTATTTAATTTTGAAATCATCTGAATATGTAGTGGATCATCTATATCTAAAGAATTGTAAGGTGTGAAAACTGTTGCTCCGTACCTTGATACCATGTCAAATTCATAAACTGTCACTATTATATCATCTTTGGAAATATCATCTTTAATTACAGGAAGTTTTTGAGTCAATAAAATTGGATTTTTTATTTCCATACCTTCATTTTTAATTATTTGGGAATAATCTGCAAAATAAAATGATGTTGGAATAAAAATAACTAATATTGAAATTATTATAATTTTTAAAAATTTAATACTAACTCTAGATTTTTTTGAATTCAAAGTTATGGGTTTTTTTAGTATTTTTACTATAACATATCCTAACATTGTATAGAACAAAGGAAAAACTGGCATCATGTCTCTTGCTGCTCCTTGTCGCCCAATTGTAATGTAATTTAATGAATAAAATATCATAAAAGCAAAAATAAAAATTGAAAAAACTGACAGTTCTATTCGCATCATTTTATTTTTAAATGAAAAAAATAATGCTAATCCAATTACAAAAAATATTGATAAACCAATATGGGAAATATATGGAATTCCTTTAACTATTTCAATAATTTCTTCAAACTGATTACTAGCACTAGTTTCTCCATAATTTAATGAGGCTGCTAATCTATCTAATGGAAATGGCAAAAAATGTCCCGCATATCTTTCAAATCTCTCAAAATTTATTTCATATGCATTATCTTCTTCTGAAAGTAATTCTTGTGGTAATCCTGGAACATTGTAAAATGTTGTTGTTGGATCCCCAAAATAATATTGGTTAAATGATAGCATGAATATTACAAATACAAGCCAGGGGGAAATTCCATAAAATATTGTTTTTCCTGTATTCTTAATTGTAAATTGTATTTTTTTGAATTCATTTTTTCTAAAATAGTTTTCTATAATTAGAAATGAAATTATTGTTAATAATCCAACTGGAACAAAAATAATTCCATTTGGTCGTATGAAAGCTGATAAGGTAAAAAATATAGACATTAATAAAATATGTGTATATGATTTTGAACGTACATATTTTAAAATAAAATATATTCCCATCATAAAAAAACCGGAAAAAATCATTGATGTTAATAGAGAACTTCCAACCCAAAATGTCATTTCATTTGTCGATAGAAAAATTAAAGTTAGTAGACCTACATATTTTCCAAAATATTTTGTCGCTACTCTTTCTGAAATTATTAAAAATAATATTGTAATAATTGGATTTAGATAAAATAAACCGGGTAGACCAAAAATTTTATAAAAAAAAGCACCAATCGCTGGAAATAAAGGTAAAATATTTGGAATTCCAGTATCGTGTTGAGTTTTTACTAATGCGGCAGGTACAAATTCCCAATACCCAGTTTCATACAACCACTTATTTTGATACTCATAATTTCCACTTGCAATTACCATAGATTGATAACCATAAATTTTGGCATTGTTTGGATATTCATAAAAAGGATTAAAAAATCCTAATAAGGCTATGGTCATTAAAATTAAAATACTAATTTTTAAGGTGTTAACAAGTAATGAATTATTTTTTTCATTTGTAATTAATTTAAATTTTAAGTTCATTTTAAAAACTAAGTTTTCCTTTCACAAAATCTATTGGAATGACTGGTGTAGGATCTATGTTTGATAAAACGGCTTTATAGATTGTAGAATAATCTAATAAGTAAATTAAATTAATTAATTTAGAAAGAATATTGCCATTTACAGAAAAAATTTCAATATACTGAATATTATTTTTTTCAAAAAATTCTTTTAGAATTAACCATCTTTCCTTTGTTTTAATATAATCATCACTACCTTGAATTAAAATTGGCTTTATGTTGGATTTTTTATCCCATGCCACAATTCCGTTATGACATGCTTCAATAACATCTTCTGTAATTGCATGCATTTTTGAATTTTCTTGTAATGAATTTTTAAATCTAATTGCTGCAGCTTGTAATCCCCATGGATAATAAATTAATGGAATTTCATTTATCTGATTTGCTGTATTTAATGCAATATTTTTTTCACTCAAATCATCTGAATTAATTTTTTCCTTTGTTCTTTCTAATTCTAATAATGATTCTTTAATATCCTCTTTTTTAATCGGTAAAACTGATTCCAGAATTTTTAACATAGAATATAGAAATATTGGAAATGATACTCGTGGTGAATGCATCATCTTAATTTTTCTATATTCTAGATTATTTTTTAAACAAAACATTTCCATTTTTCCACCACTGGAAAAACCAACAACTTTTGCTTCTGTTTTAATAGCTGCTTCTAATACTGATAACGTTTCAACAGTATTTCCTGAAATACTGGTTGCCACTACTAATGTTTTTGAATCAACAGTATTTGGTAAATGATATCCTTTCACTAATGTTACATGAATATTTGTTTTAGATAGAATTGCTTCAAAAATATCTCCTATTGCACCAGAACCACCCATTCCTGCAAAAACTATATGTGTAATATTTTTTAATTTAATTTCTTTATTTTTTATTTTATAACTCTCTTTAGCAATTTTTGGCCATATATCGTATATTTTATGCATTCCTTGAAAATCAAATTTTTCTAATGATGCTTTATTTATCAATAATCAGGATAATACTTTTGATGATATAACAGTTCAATTTGATTATGAGTAATTATTTTAAATATGGATAATTTTTTTTAAATTTATGAATGAAAATATCGCTATAGATTCCTCTCTAAGAACTGTAGAATGGAAAGATAACAAGGTAATAATGATTGAACAAACAAAGCTTCCAAATGAGCTTATTTTCGTTGAATATGATGATTTTAATCAAGTTGCAAATGCAATTAAGACTTTGATAGTTAGAGGAGCTCCCGCAATTGGTGTTTCAGGTGCATTTGGATTAGGGTTAGCTGTTTTACAAAGTAAAGCAACTACAAAAGAACAATTATTATCTGATTTGGAGGAAGCAAAAAAAATTCTTTTTGCAACTCGACCTACTGCTGTTAATTTAGGTTGGGGTCTAGAAAAAATTATGAATGTTGCAAAGACTGGGGAAACTGCTGAACAAATTCGTGAATTAGTAATTACTACTGCGAAAAAAATGGCTGATGAAGATATTGAGATTAACAAGGCAATGGGAAAAAATGGTTCAGTTTTATTTGATGATAATGATACAATTATGACTCATTGTAATGCTGGTGCATTAGCTACAGTGGCATATGGAACTGCATTAGGTGTAATTAGAGCAACTCGAGAAAGTGGAAAAAATGTAAAAGTGATTGCAACTGAAACAAGACCCATTCAACAGGGTTCAAGATTAACTGCTTTTGAATTAAAACATGATGGATTTGATGTTAGTTTAGTTCCTGACACAGCTGTGGGATATTCTATGGCAAATGGACTGGTAAACAAAGTCGTAGTAGGTGCTGATAGAATTGTAAAAACTGGTCATGTTTTTAATAAAATTGGAACATATCAGGTTGCAACAATGGCTAAACAACATGGAATTCCATTTTATGTTGCAGCCCCATTATCTACAATTGATATGAAAACAAAAGCTGAAGATGTAATTATTGAAATGAGAAAAGGAAGTGAAGTTACAGGTATTGGTGAGAAAAAGACTGCTCCAGACGATATCGGTGTGATTAATCCTGCTTTTGACATGACTCCACCCGAATTAATTGCTGGAATCATTACCGAAAAAGGCGTGGCTACTGCACCTTTTGAAGAATCACTCACAAAATTATTCCAAGCTAATTAATACAAAGTTTTTATTGTTTTTCAAATTACTGTATAAAATATGAGTACAGTTTCATCACAAGCTATCGAAGAATCTTTGAAACAATGTATGGATCCTGAAGTTCCTCTAAACATTGTTGAGATGGGATTGATTTATGGAATTGATGTTAAAGAAAATAATGATGTTGATATTAAAATGACCATGACTACTCAAGGTTGTCCTTTACATGAGACTTTAGTTGCTGATGCAACAAGATTTGCAAAAAAAGTACCTGGAGTAAATAACGTCAATATTGAAATTGTTTGGGAACCCGCTTGGACAATGGATAAAATGACTGAAGAGGGTAAACTGAAAATTAAAGAAATGGGTGCAAATGGATTAAACACTCCTGCACCAATTAACTATGAAACAGCATTGCCTCAAGGAGTTGGAAAATTAGTACAACAAGAAGATGGATCAATGGTGTTAGCTAATGAACATGAACAAGGATTTATGGTAAATCAAGCAATTGTTGATTTCTGGAAGTCATGTAATGGTCAACGTAAAGTAACAGACTTGGTAGAAGTATTTGCAAATCAAACAGGATTACAAAGAAATCAAGTTGAAAAAGAAGTAATGCAATTATTGCAACAATTGCGAGATGGTGGATTAATTGCTATTGCAGGTCAGCCAGATCAACCAAATGTAGAATTTAAGAAATAATTTTAATCTAATCCTTGTTTAGGTCTACCTGGACTTTTTTTAATTTTAGGTCTGCCAACTTTTCTTTCTTTTCTAATTTTTTTAGTTTTTTCTTTAAAATCCATACCTTTTTCAAAAAATTGTAAAATTAGAATCTTCATTAATTTTGAAATATTTTGATCCAAATTTCTTTGATATTCTGGGCTATTTACTAAATCGCCCAAATTTTTCCCTCCAATTGTTATGTCATTATCTTTCATTGTTTCACCAATCATTTCTTTTGCCATTGTCAAACCTATGTAAAATTTCACTCCAGAACGAATTATTTCATTGTAACTTAATCCGTATTGTTCTTTAATTCTTTCAATTTCATCAAATTCATCATCTGGAAATCTTGCTCTTAGAGTATTCCATTCTGTCATACATTTCATTTAGTTATCAATACTAATAACTTGTTAGTTTATTTTTTAAAAAATAAAATTTGAATTTGCACCATCAAAATTTATTGTTACGCCTGAAAGATATTTGATGTCATTTTCAATGATTGCTTTAACAAATTTTCCAATTTCTTCAGGTTTTCCAAGTCTTTTCATTGGTAATGTTTTTTCAAATTCCTCTACATTTTCAACAAGTTCTTGGGTTCTATCTGTGTTAATTGGACCTGGTGCGATATTGATACAACTAATATTATTTTGAGCATATTCTTTACTCAAAACTTTGAAAACTTCAGAAAATGCTGCTCTATAGGCTGATGAAATAATTAATTTTAAATTTGGTTCCTTTATCACGTTAGAACTAATCAAAAATATGTATCCTCCTTCATTTACTTTGATATTTTGTAATATAGTACAAAATCCTAAAAATAATTGATTGTGATATTTATTCCAATCCTCCTCAGTAACTGTTGAAAATGGTTTTGGCCTTGGACCTCCTGTATTAAGAATTAAAATATCTGTTTCATTATTTATTTTCAAAAATTCTTTTACACTATCCAAATTTGATGTATCGATATCTTTTTGAGAGGTAGCAAGAACATCAATATCTATTGTTTTTAAAGAATCTGAAATTGCTTTTCCAATTCCGCGAGATCCGCCTAAAACTATTGCTTTAGTCATAATCTTACAAAAACTTTAGTCATAATTAAATTTCATTATTTGATAAAATCAGAATTTTGAGGCTTTAGAAAAAGTTGGAACATATTTTTCATCCTTATTTACAAATATTTTCAAATGTTTTTTACACAAGTTCCTATTCTCTCTAAAGCTAATCTTTACTGTTTCTATGGCTTTTTGTTTACATTCTGAAATACTGCACTGCAATATCAAAAATTTATAGTATTTGTTAATAAAACTTTGAAATTATATAATTACCCTGCTAACTTTTTTATCATTGTAATCTAATGCAAAATTATGGATGATGATGAAAAAGGAAAAGAATTTCTAAAATTAATAGATGAACAAAATACTTTACAATGGAATATTGTTGCTAAATTATCTTCTTTAATTAAATCTGAATGGAACTCTGCAGAATTAAAAACTGAAGTTGAAAATTTGGTAAAAGATCATTATAAAATTACAAAGGATCTTAATAGCTTAGACAATAATGACAGTATCTTATAGTGCAGAATCTACCATTAATGCGATAAATAGTACTGCCAAATATGGACTTGAAAACTTAAACAATGTCCATGCAGCTTTCTCCATTGGTTTTACTGTAACCCAAACTGATAATCCTAACATTAAAGCTCCTGATGCAATTGCAGTCCACAAATAAACATCACCTACCATATCTTCTCCATTTTCAGTTGTGATGAAAAATGGTGCAATAGAAAATAATACCATGACAACAGTAGATAGTGCAATAGCTCTTGCTGATGTTTTTTCAGATTGTACTGCAGTTAACATTGGAACATTTACTTTGTTATAATCTTCTTTGAAATGTAAAGTTAAAGCCCAAATATGCATTGGAATCCAAATAAACACTAATCCTGCCATTGCAAGACCCATTGTCCATAAATCTGACATAGTTACTGCTACCCAACCAATCATTGGAGGCGAACCTCCACATAATCCTCCTAAAATAATGTTAGTTCTGGAATTTCGTTTTAGCACATATGAATAAACAATAATGTTGTTTACTAATGCAAATGCAATG
>Ga0222719_10000726_pt1 | contig 32881 bp, 48 predicted proteins | sample C33_34DmetaG_FD_165039 | JGI IMG/M metagenome (GOLD analysis project Ga0222719, IMG submission 165039) | Estuarine water microbial communities from San Francisco Bay, California, United States - C33_34D | ecosystem: Environmental > Aquatic > Marine > Unclassified | place: USA: California... | reverse complement strand
TTCATATATATCAGAAGTTGTGGAAATTGTTACTCCTTACCCTTTTACATATGCTACCCAGTAAGCAAATAAGATACGTTTTAGTTTGTTTAAGCTACTTTAAAGCGTTTTATATGGTTATATATAGCTTAATCGTTTAAAGTCTCTTAAAACGTCTTAAAATAGCTTGTTTATATTGTTGTGTTATAAGGTTTATCTATACCCTATAAAGATTATCTATATTGATATAGTTTTTTTATAGCTTGTTTAAGCCACTTAAAAAGTTGAAAGGTGCTAACATACATTGGCTTAATAAAAGTCTCTTAAAACGTCTTAAAATAGGTGTACGGATACGCTACGGTACTGGCTTAATTTGGATATATGTATAGTTATTAAAGTTTCAGAAAGTTTTGAAAGTTTAATGTAATAAAAAAGCCAGCTATTAGACTGGCTTTGTTGTTTACTTAAGTAAACTTTTGTAAATAGATATTAGTATTAATATTAGCTGCATAGATTTTTAAATGTTCTTTGTATTGTCAGCCAAAGTATCGCTTGATATTCGAAACCTTTTAAGCCTACTTTTTTAGCTTCGTTAATTGTTATAGTCTCTATTTGCTTATAAGCTATATTACCAACTTGGCTGTAATTTTTAGGTTCATTTAATAAACAAGCACGAATGTGCCAAATATCAATGGTAACATAGTTACTATTCAATAAAGCAATATTTTGCAGGAAAGCAAACGTTTTTTTGCTTGTTGGCTTAATCTCTATTTTACCATTCGCTATTCCATATGCTTTAAACTTATTCTTATGGAATGTTGAAACCTTTATATTTTCGGGTGCAATGTTATTTTTTACAGCTTCAAATATTGTGACGGTATCAATTAAGTTCCTATTCCATTTGTTGCGAGGACTTAAGGAACTAATTACAGCAGCTACGCAATAACTTGAAACGTTATATTTTATAGCCAGTTCATTACAGAACTTGTTTACATCTTTATACCACTGTAAACCGTCTTTAATTTCTTTGCTTGTTGCTTGATTAAATAAAAAACGTAGATTTCTAGCTACTTTTTCTTTCTTATAGTTTGTTAATTGTTTCATAAAATATTACCTTTAATATCTATTATATTGTTTTTAATTAGCTTATCACAAGTCCTTCCATAAAGACCTTGTAAACTATTATATAATTTTGTCTTTATAATATAGCTAAATAACTCTAAAAAATCATTTTTAGTTATTGTACCACATTCAAAATCTAACATATACGTTATTAAATTACTTTTGTTTATCATTACTTTGCTCTTAATTGGTTAATTTTATAGTTTACATAAGCCTTTTGCTGGGTTATGGTACCTGATTTTTGATACTTTAAATAAAGACTTTCTTTGTTTTTACAGTCAAAAATAGCTTGTTGATTATTTTGATAGCCCAATATAAAAGCTTCGTTCTTACTAAAAATAAATATACTTTTATCTATATAAAAATATCCATCATTAGACCAGAACCCAACATAATATCCCGCAAAATTTTGTTTACTTACTATCTTGTTTATTTGAGCCGTCAAAAAGGCTACATCTAAGGACGTTAGTTCATTTTTTAGTTTAATTTTTACCTCAGTACCTTTTAAACTTACTAAATAACCTTTGTCAAAGTTAGCTTTTAATCCGCTACTTGTGAAAGTACCTCCACCTTGTATAAGTACTTCTTCAATTTCTTTTGTTTTAAAATTCATATTTTTTAATTGTTACCACAAAGTAAAGACTAATAATCTTAATAAAAAAAATTAGATTCTAAACAGTACGACCTTAGTGTACTTTTGACACTAAGTAAAAATTCACCCTTATTCTATAGGGAGGTCAGCTTTTACGTGGCTGCTTTTACGCAGGAATTTTTCCCGAAAAAAAATAAAAAATAAAAAAAGTCTAGCGAGAAAATGCTAGATACTTATGCCGTCATAATTCTGACCAGTTTCGTCAGAACTTAATGATAAACCGCTAAGAAGAAAATATAGAATATCTGAAGAAGGCATTGTTACTTCTACCTCTGTTATGTCTGGAGAATAATATGTAGTAAATAGTATGAAGTTACCGTATAACTCGAATAAGATTGCGTCAAGGTCTGCGTTCTCATACCTACATATTTCTTCGCCTAAGAATAACGCTTGGGTTAATAATACTTCTACATCTTCCTCTATTACATACGCTGCAAAATCATCCCTGCTCATATCATTAATTTATTAGATTATTATACTAACAAATCTATTGATTATATCTAAGCAATAATAGCGTGTTTATAATTTTTGTGATTTTGAGACTTTTTTTGATTTCGATTAGACTTTATACACCCCTACCCTTCTATATTATCCTCAAAATATCTTACGCAGTAGTTGTAGTTATTATCTATCCAGTATTGGATATCTTTATCATCGCACTCTATCTTATTAATCTCTATAGCTAACTCTTTGTGTGTGCCTATCTCTCCCCAGAACTCATACTCTCCTATACCTATATCTACTAACTTATAATCTACATCTATATCGTAGTAGCCTAGTCTATCCTCAAGCTCTAATACATTGAGTACATCTTCCTCTATAATAAAGTCTTCCAATAATACGCTAATCTTCCCCATAAATTATACCTTTTTCTTTGTGCAAACATACAGCTTTTACTCCGATTTTACGCAACTCATCCATTCTAAACTTTTGAAGAACTTTTATATAGTCATTACCTTCTTTACATTCAATGAATAATACATCATCTCCCTTCAAGCATAGCAAGTCTGGTATACCATTCTTATTAGTCTTTATTAGGTTTATAACATACCAGCCATCATTCTCGTATTTGCGTATAACTTGAGATTGAAACTTCATATATAATTCCGAATATAGTTACTAATATTAGAATAAAGAACTCTGTGAATAAGTGATATTGTTATCTCTCCTAAATACAGATAACGTATAGTCTTTCTTATTCTCTACTGCTTTATATATTTTCTTCTCAATACCTACATCGCTGAACACCCAATACACCTCGTTGTGTTGTCTATCCATTGTAGTCATCCTATCCCTAGATTGCCAATAGCTGATAGCTGAAAAGTCAATATTGAAATAGACAATATAATCAGCATTCCGCAAACTAATACCCTCCCTACCACTAACTATCTGGAGAGCGATATGTTTATCTGTACTATTAAACTCGTCTAAGTCTTGTGTTATGTTATCTCCAAATGTAACTACTAAGCAATCTAGCTCAGCCTTAAATTTATAGAATATACCTATCTTATTGTTCTCGAACTTATCTCTTATTGCTATCGCTTTACTATTATCTATTACTACTCCTTTACCAGTATCTAACTTACACGTACCACTCGCTAATTGGTGTACTTTCTGCATCAATTTAAGCTCTGTATCAGCTACTATATTACCACTACTACCTACTATTACTTTATCCTTCTTTAGTCTCTTTATTAAGCTATGTGTTTTGTCACTCATATCTACTAACAAGAACTTCTCCTTTATCTCTGATTTAAACCCTGCTTCTGATTGTGTGTACGTAATCATAGTATGTTTGATAGCATCAATAATCTTATCCTTCTTCCCTTCTGAATAATCGTTTGCTAAGAAACCACCTGCTCTACGTTGTTGTGTGACATTGACATAGTCTTTGGCCCACTTGTAGAAGTTGATATAACTCTTAAAAGGACTCCTATCGCTAACCCAATATTGATGATATACTTGCGAGTAAGACTCTGGATATGGTGTACCGCTAAGAAATATCATTGGCAGGTGGCTATACTTTTCTTTAATTATTTTAGTACCCTTGTTCGGTTTAGGGTAAGCTCCGTTTCTATGATGCTCGTCTGAGATGATTAAGTCGAAGTCTCCTTCAACCTTGTGCATAGACTCGTTGTTGATTACTACTAACTCGTAGTTTGGTTTAAGTTGACGATAATCATCCTCTATACTGCTGATAGCTTTCTTCTTGGTTAAGAAGAGTACTCTACCATTGGTTACAAAGTCGGCAGCAGCTAGAGATGTAAGTGTCTTACCTGTACGTACCTCCATTGATAGATAGCAGATACCATACTTTTGCAACTTGGCAAAGCACTCCATAGCTATCCTTGTTTGGTAATCCCTCAGTTGTATGCTCATAACGATTGGTTGACTTTGTTCGTTACTGCTCTTAGCTTACAATGTTTGTTATGGAAGTCTATGAACTCTTGCTTTAAATTATTATCCTTTATTTCATACCATTGTTCACGAGATACAATATCATTAATCGTTAACTCTTTACCCCATAGCTTACACATCTCTGCAAACGTAAGGTCGTAATGGTCTATATTCGTATTACCTTTTGTAAGCACTTCTCCGCTAACAACACATCTTGTTACCCCATATTCTACATTCTTTCTCTTAAAGTCCAATATTTCGTTTCTAATAGCTGTTCTTAGTGCCGAACTTACCTTGCTTTTTAATGTAGCATCACCATCAATCGCACTATGGAAAGATATATCAATCTTAGTATCGTCAAATCTTATTATGTAAAAACACTTATTCCCAAAGATACTCCTATTTACTTCTATGGCTTTTACCCCTTCTTTTCTTTTACTTTCCCAATCTGGGTGGTTCTTGAATACTGAAGTCATAAATTCATAATCTTCGCTGTTTAACAATTCTTTGAAGTTGTACTTGTTTAAAATTGTTCTGCACTTGTTTTTTAGTTCTTTTTTTGTCATTCCCAATATACTTTTAGTTTTCTGTTAACAGGGTCTTTCTTTTTACTATATTCTTTGCCAAAAATCTCACAAGCGAAGTCTACCCCTTGACTAAACTTTTTTTGGCTATAATTTCTTTCAGCGTAACCACACTCGTTTAAGAAGTGTTGGTATACATCGTTAAAATAATTATGCTCATCTAACTCATAACCCTTGAACCAATCAAGAAAGTCAGTGCCATACTTTACTCCTACTCTTTTTATTCGACTACTCTTTGTTTCTTCTAAACTAACAACACCATTCTCCATATAGAATAACACGCAGTCTAACATCATTGTAAAAAACTTATCCCACTTGCTTTTATCCCAGCTATTAAACAATACTTCGCCAAGTACATCAATAGGCTTACGTTTACTGCTGAAGAAAGGACTAAACTCTAAGAGCTTCAATCTTCTATCTGCTGCTCCCATCGCATTATCGACAGAGTAGTTTGTAGTGATAGCTATCTTAGGGCTTCTCTCAAATGGAATATGTATCTCTTGGGTAAACTTCTTACTAATACTAAAACCATCTGTAGTTCTACTAAATAAGTTCTCAAAGTCAAAGTTCTCAGTAGTATCTTGTAAGAATATAATCTTCGTATCTAGATTTACCCTTTGCCAAGCAAATTCTCTATCTGGATTAAAGTTCTTACCATCTATTGTTACACTAGGTCTCAACTTATTTAATGCACTACACAATATACCTTTACCAGAACCACCACCAAGTTTAGTATCAGCAGTTTCTTCTCCAAATACTACCGTAATAGGGTTAAGTGGATCTTTCCACGTATGTATCAAAAATCCGATAAGACTGCAACAGTATGTTAACCTATCTCTATCATCATTATTTATCTTCTGCAAGAAAGTGTTAAAACTAAAGCCATCGCTATCTCCATCTATATCAAAGTTATGCTGTATTATCTTACTCTTCCATATATACTTATTCCCTATATCTTTATAATCTAATAATTCTATCTGATTAAACACACTAACCTTAACTAAACAATTCAAGAAGGGGAAGTATGCTGATTTCTCATCATCTTCTAATATCTCAGCATCTGTATACTCTAAGAACTCCATTATATTATCGCTAAATAATGTCTTAGAGCTTCTATATAACACTTCTAGTAACTCATCTTTATATATCCCATCAAAGTAATTCTCTAAACTTTCTATATAGTCTTTTATAGCATCTTTAATGTAATCCATACTTACTGGGAATATCATCCCTTGCTCTTGTCTTACATACCTATATCCTCCCTCGTCATCATCTAATCTATATCTATATATGTTTAGTTCGTTATTAATGAACCTACATATCTCATAATAGCTTATCGTTATCTTCTTCGCTCCACTAGGCTTTATCTCAACATCCCAGAAAGTGGAGATACTACTACCCATATTAGCATCGTAGTTGTCTATAACTTTGGTTAACTCATCTATAGACTTACCATCTATCTTTCTTAACGCATCTATTATATCATCTTTAGCAGCATCATCTTCTTTTAGGTTACGAATAACTTTAGCGTATTTCTTAGGAACTACCTCACGCTTTCTCCCATACCCTTGTTCTATTAATGATTTAGCACAAGCAGACCAATCGTCATTATGATTTAACTTACAATATACTGCTACTGGGGAATAGCCAGTATTCTCTCTAAATACTGTTGATGTACTAAACACGTATAACTTATTATGGTCCCTAGAGAAGTTACCACTTGTTCTTGCATCTGTAGCACCAGATCTTCTTAAATGTACTCTATCTCCTTGCTCGAATATTACCTTCCACCCTTCTTTTACTAACTCTTTTATACAATCCCCTCTATTATTATAGTCGTCAAATGGATTAACGATGTAAGACTCGTTATTTATCTTCTTAGAATACTCTATTTCTTTCTCTTGTATCTGATTGAATGAACGACAACAAGATAGTACTATATCTACCTCATTATCACTAAGAGTCTCCCACCCTTCTTTTATTACTTTATACCCTTTAGTTGGTGGATAACAGATATACCCTCCTTCACCTCTTGTTTCTAGTAATACTTTTACCTTATCTCCTTTTAGCTTCTCTTCAACAGTCGCTTCCCTACTTGCTAACTTCTTATTACCTATTGGTTGACTCTCACAAGCAAATATTAAGTGGAAGCCACCATTCTTAGTAGCGTTTAGCTGCATCTTGTCGAACAACCCCTCTTTAGTATTATCAATTAACTGCTTTAGGTCACTAAATAGCGTTCCAGTAATATCATACTTAGCGTCAATATCTATAACTAATAAATTGCCACTTACTTTACCACATACCAACCCTATATTATCACTACTATATAGTGACATATCTTTATTGGCTTCTTCTTGATACTTAACCCAACTTTTTAGAGCAGGTCTTTTGTCATCTTTTAAAGGAATAATACTTAAACCCTTTTTCACTAAATCTTCAATATTCATAATGTACTTTTAAATTATATGTGCTTTTTAAAAAGTGTAGCAGGTAGCACATAAAAACCTCATTGAATAGAAATCGCTAAATCTCTAACTACACGTGCAAAAATATTATTTATTTTTTATATCAATCATATTGTTAATAAATCCAATCGAAGCGATGTACCCGTATCTCTATTACTATTTTATATTTTAAAAAAAACACAAAAAACGCGAGATTTTTACTTTTATATATAGAAAGTAGGGAAAAACCGCTTCGAACGCTTCGAACCCAATGATACCAACGGCTGTAACGCTTCGAAAAACGCTTCGTAACCGATGTTGCACCCCTTCGGAAACAAGTTCCTGACAGAAAAGTTACAAATCTCTTCATTTCACATCGCTTCGGGGAACACCAACCCCTTCGTGTATCGCTTCGGAAAAATAAATAAATTTTGCTATTTAAAATATTCAGTTTATATTTGTGCCAATGAAACATTATATTTATAAACCAAGCAGAAATATCTGCACATTCAACAAGCAGATAGATCAGCACGATGACTTCTTATATATAGGAGACTTCGAAAGCAAAGATGATTTAAGAGAAGAGCTAATTAATCTACTGATGGCATTTTGTACAGTTAATGATGAGTTAACTGAGAAGCTGGGGTTACCGCCTAAGCAGAAGCAGATAACGAAGTACGAGGACTTTATTAGAAGAAATGGTGGAGACAGAGAGTTAGCAGTATTAATTATTGAGCAATCAGAGATTGGTAGCGATTTACAATTTATTTATCACCAAAAGACATTATGAGAGATAGTTTAGATTACGCAAGAACGGTAGAGAAAGTGATACGTGAGTATAGAATAGCTGTGCTAAAGTTCAGTAAGGAGAATTTTAATAAGATGGGTAGGACAGAGTATGAAAAAAGATTGTATCAGTTTAGATGTCAGATTTTATCAGTAATATCTGATGAGTACAATGTATGTGAGTATAAAATGAGAAAAATAATAGGATGGAATTATTAAGCGATTATAGAAACATTTATATGACTCTAAGAGAGTATATAGGTAATAGTGAGAAAACAAGGACACAAGTAATTAACCAAATTGATAAGTATGGTTATAGCAAGAAAGCTAGGAAGTTGCAGCAGTTAGTTGACGAAGGGTTCTTGATTGAGTCAGAAGACCTAACGTACACCATTAACATTCCTCCTCCTTCACCATATTCTGCTCCTATATGTCAGAACCACCTAGACTACCAGAAGAGAGATTTAGCAGAAGGGTTTACTGATGACGAGTTATTCTCGTATGTGTGTGACTTCTTCGGTGTACAGAAAGATGATGTTATAGGTAAAAGAAGGAATAGAGAATTAGTTTTAGCGAGACATACATTCTGGTATGTGATGAGAAAGTACAAGCACCATACATTGAAGTATATTGCTTGGCAATGGGGTAAGCGTGATCACTCTACGGTAATACACGCAGTAAAGTCTATTAGCGACTTAATAGATGTAGATAAACCATTTAATAGAAGAATAAACAGATTATTTAAGTTCATAGAGGACAAAATCTAAAAATAAATATTATATTTGAACAATGATTACAAGAAAATCAAACTTAGAAACAAAGAGTTCCAACCCAGTTACAAGGTATCTAGAGTGGAAGTCGGAAGAGAAAACATTAGCTTACTACGACAAGTCAGAGAAAAAGAACGTGATGTTAGCGTTACCGCTTAGTTTTATCGTGTTAGACGAGAAACACGCAGTAGCTGGATGGAATGATGGCAGCAAGAGTGGTATCTACTCTAATGAGGTGAAATACCTTAATGATGAAGAGCTAAAGGTTCAATCTTTTAAAGGTGGAGTGATAGCAGAGGGTTACTACAGCGACATTAAGGAAACTATCGCTAACAAAGGTGGCCACTACTGTAAATCTATCTACGTAATGTTAGATGGCGAACTATGTAACATCAAACTAAAAGGTTCGGCAGTACAAGAGTGGGGTGACTTCGTTCAGAAGAACCGCAGACAGTTAATTAACAACTGGGTATGCATCAAGGAAGCGGAGTCTTTGAAGAAAGGTAGGGTTAATTATTCAATCCCTAAGTTCGAGTTCTGTGACACAATAACTGGTGCAGACGAAGAGAAATCTGAGGAGCTATTCCAATCGTTAGAGAGCTACAGAAGACCTGTGAAGGAGATACCTCAGATGGAAGGTACACTAGATGATTTAGAGCGTTTAACCTTAATAGATGATGACGATGTGCCATTTTAGTAGGATTGCCGAAGAGGTACAGAAGGAGAACGTTGACCCTTTCGATGCGTTAATTGAGATGAAGTCGTTAGAGCGAGAGTTCAAGAAAGCGATGGCAGTAGTAAAGGGAGCTGCGTTAGAGCAGTCTCAGCACTACGGTAAGCAGTTCACACACGCTGGGTTCTACTTCGAGAGAAGAGATGGTAGAGCGATATACAACTTTGACCACATCCCTGCTATACAGAATGTTAAGAACGAGTTAAGGTTCTTGCAGGAGCAGAGTAAGGCAGCTTTACGCAACCAAGTAGTAGATGAGGATGGAGTAATCATTGCTCCTCCTAAAGTTTCATACGCAGATGACGTTTTAATTGTTCGGCGTTAATTTTCATATCGGGGCAGGTTTAACCGCCTGCCCTTAATTTATAACATTATGACAGAAGCAGAGATAGCAAAATTAATCACAATGAGTTACTACGCAGTTATATGGCTGCTGGGCGTAGCATTAGGTATGGCAGTAATGTGGTGGATAGTTCAAACCACCCCAGACTTAATAGAGAAGAAATGAACAAGCACGTAATACTTCATTTACTGTGCTTAAACGCACTCGAAATAGCAGAAGAGCTAAATACTACCGCTAACCTAAGAAAGTCGCTTAGAACGCTTAAAAACTTCACATACAGAAGTGTTGAAGAGTTTGAGAAGACAGAGACTGGTGGCGAGTATCAATCTCGCTGCGTACACAACTTTAATGTAATCCTTAATGCGATAGATGAAGATATACTATTGACAGATATAGGAGATTTTAAGGTAGAGAGATAACGTATTGTGTATGGTATCGTTTTAATGTGCTATACACGTTGTTACCCATCCGTATTTTTAAAAAGGGCAATTAGTGAGGAACGAACTAAAATAAAGAGAAATGAAAGCACACCAAAGAATAATAAGAGAACAAAAAGAGAAAACCGATAGAGGTGGTTTGTTTGGTTATCCTAAAGCTGATATTAGTAAGGCAGTTTGCAAAGAGGTAACATATAAACAAGCAGAAAAGATAATATTAGAATACGAATGGCTTGGAACAATGGGAACTTGTGTTAAATTTTGCTATGGGATATTTTTTGAAGATGTATTGGCTGGTGTTATTTGTTTTGGTGATATGGGATTAATAGTTTGTAATGGCTATGGAAAATATGTTGGAGAACATTATAAGAAAAAAGGACTTTTATTGAATAGAGGTGCTTGTACTTGGTGGGCACACGAACATTCTGCAAGTAAATTAATTGCTTTTGGTTTAAGGGAAATAAAGAAAAAAGGATATAAATTTTGCGTTGCTTTTTCTGATGATAAAGCAGGTGAAATAGGAACAGTTTACCAAGCTACAAATTGGTATTTTTTAGGAAGAACAAAAGATGTGCATTATGATATTTATTATAAGGATTCTAATAAGATTTTTATGGGAGATAGAGATTTTTTTACTAAATATGGTTTTAGAGGTAAAGGGAAAATAGATATATGGCTACAAGACAAACCACATTTAGAGAGAAGAACAAGATTTGCTAAAGGAAGATATATGAAACTATTAGGAAATAGAACAGAAAATAAACAAATGATGAAATTATTAAAAAACAAAATTAAACAATATCCAAAAAGATGAAAGATTTTATTGAAACACAAGAAGCAGAATTAAAAACTGAATTTGGTTACATTTTTAGATGTGATGACAAAAAAAGACCAAAAGAATTTAAGCCAGACACTTATTTTAGGCTATGGGAATTTGATAAAGTTTCTGAAACTGTTATGTTATTTGAAAAGTTAAAACTAAACTATGATTTAGTTCTTGAAGAGTTTAACATCAATAACGATGTTATAGATTATCAAATGAATATTAAAAACACTAATTGGCGTAACGATAATTAAGCCTAACACCAAGCTAAGTGCTAGTGCGAAGTATGAGCATTGCATCTTAGCAACTGTTATGCTGCGTTTAATACACCACCCCAAAAAGAAAAGCAATAATAACCCCTCCTAACGCAATCTTACGTGTTCTAAGCAGCTTTCTGTGCTTCTTTGATGTTTCACCCTTATAGTAGGTAACAGAGTCGCTTAAAACGCTTGAAATGCGTTCCCAGTTCTTTATCTCCATCTGGTAGGTGATTATCTCCCTATCGTTTAATCTAATTATCTCACCTTGCTCAGACCTTGTGTTGAGTAAATCTGTTATCATTATATTGTCTAGCTTATACTGCTCAACTGTAGTGCAAACACTATCGTTCTTGAGTGTATCTTGAGCGTAGACTGTCTCTGATAAGCAACTGAGTGCTATCATCAGACAAATAAATATACCTAATCTCTTTTTCATTTCTAACTCGCCATTTTGTTATTGTTTCATATTTAGTAATCTGGATAGTATCTCTAACCTTCTGTAAGCTATCTATCTCATCTCTCAATTCTACCACAATAGACTGCTGCTCCTTCGACTTTCTCATTGTGTGTGCTACTAACATACCAACGATAACAAGAAATACGCTTAAAACGAATATTTTAATTACTTTATCCATTTAACTATCCCTTTATAATACGCTGCTGCTATTTTTTGTCTAAAATCTAAGCTATCTAAAAGGGCATAATCTTGCACATTATCAAAAAACAAAGTTTCTATTAATACTGCTACCCCTTTAGTCTTTCTTAGCACATAATAATCTACCTCCTTATCTGCATCACCATCGGTAAAGTCTGTTCTCATCTTAATATCTGTAGTAACCTTTGCCACCTCGTTGTAAATACAAGTTGCTAGGTAATCGCTTTTTGTATGACCTTTACTTGTGAAGATTTCCCAACCTCTTACTTGTCCGTTAAAAGCGTTGCTATGTAAACTAATAAGTGGTGCGTTTGGATGTTGGTTTGCAACACGCACTCGCCAAGACAAAGATAAGTCTCTATCGTCAGAAGGATGTACTGTATAAATTACCTTGTAACCATCCCACTCCAACAAATGCCCAAGCATACCTGCAATCTGTCGATTAATAAAACCCTCATACACCTTCTTGCCGTTTACTATAGCTGATTTATGTTCTGAGTAAGTGCCGTGTCCAGCATCTAAGATTATTTTAGACATAAATTCTTAATGCTTCTTTCAAGGCTTTTAACCCTCCCTAAATTACTTACTTCATAGTTTTCAAAACCATCTACAGACTTCCAAATTTCTGCTATATCCTTCATTTTACCGATAATTTAATTATTCGTCTATTTGAGCGAATTTATAACTTTCTTCCTAATAAATCATACATCACTTCTTCTCTTTTAAACCAAGTAATATCTACTGGCACTACACCTTCTTCTTGACTGCTACCATCAAAGTCAAAGTGAACTAATCTGTAGTAATATCTTCCGTTGCAGTCAACAACATCTATGTAATTGTAGGTCTTTATCTCGTTGCTATTACCGCTTGTTCTTACAGTATCTAGGTCTAACCAATCTCCATCATACCTCTGTATTAAGAAGTGACTACTGTTAACCTCACTAGCAGTTTGCCACTCAATGGTTACTACGTTTCTGTCAATCCCTGCTCCGAAGTATATCAAAGAAACTGGTAGTGGTGTAGAAGTATTACAACTAACCCAAGTAGTTGATAGGTTAGCTTTTAAGTAATCAATATCTGTCACTATATCTGTACAAGCTAAAGAACCTTTAGCTACTTCTAAGTAATAAGGCAAAGTTGCGTTCTGTAGCACAATAACATCTACAGTATCTCTCGTACTAGCCGTTGTTAGGTCTAGTTGTTTAATTAATCCATTTGGCTTACTGCTATAGTATAATGTAATAGTTGAGCCACAACTTACGCTATCTGGACATTGTGCTTTACTTGCTGCTGCAACAAGCAATAATAATATCGTTAAATATCTCATACTTTTAATTATCGGTTAATTACCCTATACTCTAAGTACGCAGTAAGCCACTTGGTTAAAGTTGTCGTTGTAAGCCTTTATCCAATTACACTTCTTTCTTTTACCTTCTACTAGCCACCAGTTAGAATAATTAAGTAATTCTGTTTTATCTTTTCCTTCACTCCACGCTGCTTTACTAGCCTCATACTCCTTCTCGCTTAAAAAGTCTCTGTATGGTTTACCTATGAAGTGTCCAACCTTCACCCCAAAGAACCTATCAAACGTAGGGTTAGTGTATTCAATATCTCCGTTGAATTTGATTATCAGAAGTCCAAACTCACTTGCAGCATATTCTTTTAAGAAAGATTGCTTAGACCTCTCTCCTTGAATTTCTTTACATTTTTTTAGTTCAGTCTCTAAAGAGTCTATACGTTTACCTTGCTCTTCGTATCTTTCGTTAAAGTCGTTAACCATAGAGTGATACCCTTTTTGCATAGATTCTAACGCAGACCCTTCAACAACTTTTGTTTCAGCGTTTTGTTTTCTTCTTCCGAATATCCAACCGCCAAGACCACCACCTCCAAGAGCAGCTATTACGGGTATGATGTCCTCTATTCTCACTAATCTCTATCGAAATAATTGTATAATGCTATAACTATTACACCCCATAAAACAAAGGTGGTAAGCCCAATAGCCAACCCCTCTACATCTCCACCGCCTACTTTATTGTGTAGTAAGTGTGCTACTAGCAGCATAATGCCACCAATACCGCCTCCAGTTATTAAAAACCTAGCCCATCCGTACTTTTTAAAAACCCTTTGAAAAAATAATTTCATAATATAATACTGTTGCGATACATACCACCCGAATAACGAGCAGCACCCATCTGTTAAACTTCTTTAAAATCTTATCGTAACTGCTTGTAGTACCTAAGTAGTACCACTTATGCCCTCGTAATAAAGCTATGCTAATATCGAAAATCGCAAACCTTACCAAAACATACAGAACCCCATACCAAAAGCTACCTAGCAGTAAACCCCAAGCATTAGCCACTAAAAACATAATAGCTAACCTTGCAAGGCTGCTCCAGTCGTGTTTATCTCCGTTTATAGTTTCGTCTATTAGTTCTATAAGTAGTAATAGGTAAATCATTGCTCTCTATCTGCTGCTTTCTCTACGTGGTACTTATCTATCAGATGTAAGATGTAGCTAAGTGCTGCACCAATCCAATACAACTTACCATTCTTCTTATTTACTCCCAACACATAACTTACTGTTTCATTGCTATTGCCAAATCTATGCCCACCTTTCTTAATCATAAGGTCATTAAATAGGTCTTGACAAATAGTATTGCCTAACTCATCTATTGCAACCGCTATCTGCCAGAAGTAAACACTTGCAGCTCTTAGCATTCTGCTAACTACAGAATAGACAAAGCCAATAGCACCCAAAGGCACTATCAGCAATATAGCTACTATAAGGAGTAATAGGTTAATCATTTTCCTCTACGAACTCTACCCACTTATCTGTGCCAAAGTTGGCATCTGACTTTCTGATAGATAAGTGTAAGCCGTTTACCGCAGCAATAACACTATCATAAAGTCCTTGTGCCTCTGCATTAGGTAGCTCCTCTCTGGTAAATGGTGTTGACCAACTTTTACCTCCTGCATCACCTTCCCATCTACCAATTACAATTACCTTGTCATTAGCAAAGCTAACCTCATACACCGCACTAATAGGCTTACCTTCGGTAGCAGGTGACTTACTTGGGTCTATCGTTACAATACCCTCTGTTATTAATTTATCGTACATTTTATTTTAATATTTTATAAACTTGCCCTACTATAATTTGGGCGTAGGCCTTCCCCACTCTTTCTTTAATAAGCACCTTGTCCTCGCTTGTTAAATCTGCTTCTTTGTTGTCTTTAATTTTATCAAACCAAAGGTTAAATAGGTCTGCTTTCTCTTGTCCACTCATTGTCTTATCATCTTCCATTGGAGATAATAAAGCAGTTGTGATTACTTTAGCAAGTGTTACCTCGCCATCTGCATCAACTAAAGCCTTGCCTAGTTGGTCTGTAAATTTTATTGTTAAATCTGTCATTATACTATGTTATGTGTTGTTGTTAAATCTATTTTGCTCATATTTATTATGTCTTATCTAAGGTGTAAGTAGTTCCTCCTATTCTTACATTGAAATTTGTTCCATCATACCACATAGCACCATTCTCTAGGGTACTCGGTGTGCCTACATCGGCAAATTTAACATACCTATATTGACTAATTGTAAGGTCTGTTTGACTTGAAGTTCCGCCAATTAGAACGCCTCCGCTACTTGCTCCCCTACCCCTAATAGTTATATTATACCCATTAGATGATATGTAAGAGCCAAACCCATCACTTCTAAAAGCAATTTTTGATAAACCCGACCCGCCATCTCCAAATATGTGAGTACCCCAATCAAATGTTGCAGCACCATCATCCGTAACCTTCAATAAGTCCGTTCCTGCACTATTTTGTACGAGTAATGACGTTGTTGCTGATGTTGTGCCGCTTCCTTTTACGTGTAGTCGTGCTGATGGAGATGTTGACATACCAATATCCCCATCTGTTTCTATTATCAGATGTTCGTAATTACCACCACTCCAATTTGCGTGCATCTTTATAGGTTTAGCAGTTCCAGAACCATAGGCTTGGGTGAATATGGTTGCTGCTGATGATGTTGGATTATTTGCGAGTTGGAATTGATTAATATTACTTGAAAATGTTGGGTCTGTATCCCACAATGCAAATGCTGCTAGTTTAGGTGATGCTGATGTTGACGATTGAGCAAATACGTTAAATAGTGTATATCCTCCTGTGCTGATAAAACTTATTTGTTCGGTAGGTACAGTTGATCTTGGTTCAATGGTAAAACCTCCCATCTTATAACCATCAGCAGTAATATAATTAGATGAAACCATCGCACCATCATCCGTAACCTTCAACAAGTTTGTTCCAGCACTATTTTCTAATAAGAATGTTGTTGTTGCTGATGTTGTGCCGCTGCCTTTGACGTGTAGTCGTGCTGATGCATCTGTTGAAGCCCCACCAATAAATAATCCGTTTCCTCTACCGCTAAGATATATTGTTCCTTGACTGCCAACCCACTTTATATGATTTCTGCTAGTGATTTGGAACTCCATTTGATTGCTCGTGTTTTCTTGACTAAGCAATAAAGGGGTGATATTTGCACTAGTCTCAGCAATTAAATTTAATTGTTTATTTGCATCTGTATAAGTAAAACTACTACTATAATCCAAGTCATCACCCGTAGCGTTAGTAAATGGTATCTGCCCATCTGTGCCTAGAGAATGGAATGTGTTACCATTAATGTCTGTTATAGTTCCATTATCTAATACCTTAAACAACTCTGTATCTGCACTATTCTGCAATAAGAATGTTGCTTGAGTTGTTGTGCCCCTACCTTTTACGCCAAGTCTTGCACCTAAACCACCATCATTGCCAATAGATACAACTTTAGAAGTTCCACCAGTTGCAATATAAACAGAGCCGCTAAAATCACTATAACTACTCGTGTAATTAATTCTGTTTGGCCCACCAATATTGGCGGTATTAGAATCTACTGCTTGTATGGTATAATCCCAACTGCCTTGACCGTTGAGTTGAAGTCTTAAATCGCCCTCCGCATAAAGTTCTGTGCCGCTATAAGTTAACCCACTACTATAATCCAAGTCATCACCCGTAGCGTTAGTAAATGGTATCTGCCCATCTGTGCCTACGCTTAGACTTGCTATCGTTACATCTCCTGCACCGAGAATACTCTCTCCGTTGATTGTCTTTATGTTTAATTCAAAATCAAATGTTGCCATTTAGCTTACTGTAAAAGTGTTATCTTCATATCCGTTAACCACGTTACTGTCTTGCAGAACATCATTAACATATACATTAACTGTGATAGGGTAGTTGGCAGGATCTGCTAAACTCTCTGTTACTGATTCTCGAACACGATAGTCAAGTACGTGTATAGCAAAGTATGTCTCTGGGTCAACAAACGTATCTATATCCGTTCTAACAACCCTACTTAACATTTTGCCTCCTGCTAACCCTGCGAAACGATTTAACTTAGAATGAACCATCGCACCTATAGCATCTATCTCTTTAAAACCGCCAGCTCCATTACGCCCTTTGTCGCTTACAATTATAATCTCGACATCATAGGTAATAATCTTGGTCTGTATCTTAGTATCCTCTGGTATCGCTCTCTCACGAAAGACTATATAAGGGAAAGCTGCATTCTGTGGTGCATTGGAGATGTAGACCCCACTCACCAAATCAGTTACATCCGTAACATTAAGCAACTCGTATATTGCAGTAGCTATCACTTCGACAAAAATAGATTGCTAACTACATTATAGTTGCAACTTTTTTAACTTTGTTGTTTTTTTGTTTTCCTTCCGTTACAAGAAGGACACAACCCTTGAAGGTTGTCCTCATTCCATATATCCCCACCTTGAGATATTGGTATAATGTGGTCTAAGAAGTAAGCACCCTTGTCGCACATCTCGCAAACTGGGTTACGCTGCATATATGCCTTTCTTAGCTTTATCCAACGAGCAGTACTGTATATTGCTTTATGAGATTGGTCTTTCAACCAATTCTTAGGCTTATCGTGTTTAGTCTGTTTGCCGTAACTCTTTACTCTATATGTTTTGCTTGGCATCTTAGGCATAAATCAACCATAAATCAGTACCAAGTTTCTTTAATGTTACAACCTCATCGGTAGCCGATATAGCCGTTAAGCCTTTTATTGTTACTCCCGACTCCGCAGTAAATGTTACCGCACCTGTGTCGTAACGACATATCTTTATTTGGGTATTTGCAGGGAATGCAACATTAGCATTAGTATCTATAGTTATGTCTATTGTGCTAGTGCTGTCAGCAAGTATAAATTTCCAAGCATCAGTTAAAGCTAAAGTAAAGTCTGCTGACTTAGTATCTAAATCAAACTGTAACTCTGTTATATCTAACTCCGCAGCATCTAAGTCTGTTTCGACTGTAGTGACTCTACTATCTAAATCTACTGTTCTATCCCATATTACATCTTTCTTAGGTTGGATAGCCATACCTTCCACTATATCTTTAGTGGTAACTTGACTTGTTACACTTGCCGTTGTTGCTCCTGCTGCTAAATCTGCACTCAGAACAAACTCTTCCACAACATCGTTGCTTGTTGGATCTACAACAACGATAGACTCCCCACTAAGTAACTTTATCTCGTTAGCTTCTATGGTTAGACTCGTTGTAGTACCTGCTCCGCTATCCGCATCTAAGGTTGTTATTTTGTGGTTGTTATTAAACATTCCAACCATACCACTTGTATTGCCATCTCCAGTAGTTTCTTCTTCGCTATCCTCCCATCCTTTATACTCGGTAGGAATAAGCCCTGCTCTCCGATTGGTCTGCTCTATCCATTCTCCTTCAGTCTCATCCATTGAGTACTTCTTCCTACACGCATTTAGGAAGTACGTCTTATCGTTAAATCCTATAGCGTAGTGTGGATAGTACTGCCCTTCAAAAGTTCCCATATAACGCTCTATAGGTCTGTACTGAAGAGACATAGCTTCCATTATACGAGTAATATTTAAGTCGTAGTCTGCATCGAAGTCCGCATCCCACGATTCACTAGCAGCATAAGTAGGTGTATTGGTTGTTAAGTAATCTTTTGCTACTCTTAAATGGTTAAGAGATGTAGCAGTATTCTGCTCAGATATATTAAGAGGGTCTAACTCTAACTCTTTCGTGTATCCACTAGAAATATCCTCTATCTCTATATCCTCATTATATTCTAATGTATTGCCTACAGGTGCTATGAAATAAGTTTTAAATATCTCAGCAAAACTTGTAAATGCCTTACTTAAAGCTATCCCTTTCCAATCATTAGCATCTGCTCTTAAATGGAACAATACCTCCCCATCAAAAGGTACTTCGGGAGTCTTTAATGTGTGACTATTAGAAAATGGTGGCTTAAATAATTTCTGATAATAACATTGCGTGTAATCCATTGTCACCCATTGTAAAGGATTGCCATTACCGCCACTAAGGAAGTAAGTATCTGTATAGTCGTTTGTCTTTATATATGCCCAAGAAGATGTGTAAGTACCAGAAGATAATGTAATCTTAACAGTACTATTACCTTGATTAGAAGTGTTAGATATAGCTAATCCTACAGCTATTGCTGCTCCTGCTCCATTATAAATAGTAACAGTAGTAGAACCACTTAATCTGCCAAGTAAATCCCAGTTATCAAACCCTTCTTTACTCACATAAATATCAGAACCACTACTGCTTGTTTTTATGGGTCTGTGTAGTCCAACTGTACCACCTTGATACATTAAATAAGATAGTACTAAATGGTCAGATGAAATCATACTGTTAGTGTGTACATCGTTACCTACAGTCAAGTAAGCACCGCTACCGACTCCACCATCAATAGTTCCCATACTAAACTCTTCGCCAATATAAGGGTTACCATCTCTATTTACACCAGTTCCTACGTTGATACTGCCTGTACTTATTCTTGTTAGAAGTTGGTCATGTCTCCTTGTAGGCATACTAACTTTGTATAGCCCTGCTAAGTAAGCGAACTTACCTCCTGCCATTGTCACTAAGTCCTCTGCCCTATCATTGCCACCCGAAGTTAACTCAAAAGTATAACTACTTGCAGTGTAGCTACTCATAGCTTTAGTGTACTCCCTGTAGAATATACTCCCACTCTCGTAGTTACGCACTTGCTGAATGTAGTAGCAACCTTGACTTATAAATATTCTACAACTAAATAGTTCAAGTATTGCTTTAAGTGCATCATAGCAACTTATTCCTTCTACTTTTTCATTGTCACCTTTCTCAAAGAACATCCTGTCGTGCATAAACACGTAATCTAAAGGACTATGAGATGCAGTAAGTGTACCTGTTACTTCATTACTCTTATACTCTATACTTTCTCTTAAATAAGGGTCTAGTGTATCCCAAAATTGAGCTAACTCTGTCCTAGCAAATATTCTGTAGATATGCTCCTTCAGCTTCTCATCATCTGGAGGATATACTGTAACATCTGAATATGGTATATCTTTAAGTAAATCAAACCCATCAATCGCTTTGAATGTAACTGGTCTTGGCTTAGGGATATTATCCCACTCAAGTAAATCTATAACAATGTTGCCTGCCCATTCTAACTCCCAACCCGTATTGTCTTTATAAATAACAAGTTTGAATGTTTGGTCTGTAGCAGAAACATACTTAGCTAAAAACCAATCAAAATAGCTATCATTATTAGCGTAAGTAATCATTGTGTTACTCGCCTTAATAGGTGCTAACAATATGTCTCCATCATTCTCCCACTCGGTATAGATGTCTATAATATCTGGGTCATAAACTGGGATAGTTTCGTTACTTACTACCGTTTCGTAATATGCTTGCCAAGCAGTATTCAAGATAACCTCTGTTCTATCAAAGGTAGAATTATATGTTACCGCACTACCACTATTATTAACCGCAGTTGCTGCATTATTTGCACCACTATTCCAATATATCTGTACGCTATCTCCGCTATTGATTAATAAAGTCCAATCACCATCAAAGTAGAAAGTATTGCCTGTTCCTCCTATTATTATTGCATTAAACCCCTCATACCCTTCGTAGAACAAATCTACCTTGTAGGTCTCATCTGCACTTGACTTAAATTGACTGCTGAATAATACTCCCATTTATCTTCTGAATGATTTTTCTCTACTTTGAACTATTATCATCTCTCTACCTTGTATCTTAACCTCTGTAGTAAAGTCTTGACCACCATAACCACCTGCTCCACCTCCGTAAGAAGGAGTGGTCATTCCACCACCGCTACCATCAACACCGCTCGACAATGCCCCTTTGATTGCTGCACCTGCTGCTACCATCGCTATCCCTGCTGCTATTGCCAATGGAGCATTACCAGAAATTACCGACTTCTCAAACACCGCATACTCAACACCGAATGCTATCATCAATGCTCCTAGCTGTTGCATAAATCCTGCAATCATCTCAAGTAGCCCTCTACCAAACTCCTTGCCACTAATGTCTTGTCCAGATAAAGCACGACCTAGCATATCCCCTAACATACTAGACATCTCAACAATAGCACTCTCTGTCATAGACTCAATCGAAGATGTTAATTCCTTTAGTTTCTCGCCACTTTTTTGTATTATCTTGTTGATTTTATCCATAGGGAAAGCAGCTTCTATGTCGAACTTTAATTCAAACTGTTTACTAAAATCATCCGCCCACTTATCCAATGCCCTACCAATACCATTGTCTAATTTACCAGTTCCCTCTGGGAATAAGTTTTTATAAGCGTCTACAGAATATTTATCAATCCACTCAGAAAAAATGTCGGGAGAAAGTTGCAGTTCTTCACCACCGCCACCGCCACCGCCTGTGCCGAATAGTGCTATCTTAGTATCTAACTTAGCTAACTCTTCATCTATTTTCTTGTTGATGTCTTCATACCTCTTGAGTATTTCTTCTGTCTTGCTTAATTTCTTTTCAAGCCCCCCTTTTTTTAGCTGCTTTGTATAAGCTAAATTACCTGCTTGACCTGTGAACTTATAAGCTCCAGATGTAACGTCTTTTGCAGTTAATTCTTTTAACGCTTCTAACTGAGCAATCTTAGATAATTTTATCTCCTTTATCTTCTCATTATTAACTTCTTTTAGTTTGCTTGCTAAATCAGAATACTTATCTCTTAAATCTATTAATCCCTTCTTTGTGGTAGGTAGGTTTTTGTTTAGCAGTTTAGTGAACCTAAGATGTCTATCCTCTGCTCTAGCTACCCCCTCTATTTGTGGAGTTAGTTCACTATACTTACCCTTTAGGTTGTATACCGCAACAGCTAACCCACCTAACAATAAAGCTAACCCTGCTATAGCAGCAGCATAAGGGGCTATAATTGCTAACCCCCCTGTTAACGTAGTTCCTAAACCAATCAATGCTAGCCCTAACTGCCCAAGCATAGCTATTATTGGTGGTATAGCTATTAAAAATCCACCTAATACCGCTATAGCAATCTTTATAGGTTTAGGTAAATCTCCTATCTTCTGTGCTAAAGTCGTGAACGCATCAGTTATACTCCTTATTGCTGGGCTTAATACTTCGCCAAACTTAATACCCAGACCTTGAACCGCACTCTGTAGCTCCTTTAAATCAACCATCAGAGTATCGTTCATTATTTTACTCAACTCTTCAGTAGTACCCCCTGCATTCTTGTAAGTCTCTAATAATCTGTTCAGCTTCTCGTCTTGGAATGCTAAACTCACCGCAGCAGCAGCAGCACGTATATCGAATAACTTAGTAGCCGTAACAACAGGGGCTGTGGAGTTACGTATCTGATCCATAGCTTCCTTGTAGGTCATCCCCTCTTTAGCTAAGTCACCAAATATCTTACGTAACGATGTACCTATAATAGATGCTTCTATACCAGTATCCGCAAGAACAGACTCGGCAGCAGTAACTTCTTCAATACTCCTACCTGTAGCAGCAGCTATAGGTGCAATCTTAGATATAGATACTTGGAATTTCTCTAAGTCAAGTGCCGAAGATGTAAACGCTTTTGCCATTACATCTACCACTCTTGGCATCTCAGACGCATCCAAGTTAAAACCTCTAAGGGTAGAACCTGCTACCTCTGCTGAACGAGCTAAATCCTCCCCTGTAACAAGGGCTAAATCAAGCGTAGCTTTCGTTATTTTATCTATCTCACCTGCTGAGAAACCTAGCTTCGAGTATTGTAGCTCTAGGTTAGCTACCTCTTGGGCTGTAAATATAGTGCTTCGCCCAAGCTCTAACGCTTTCGCTGTAAGCATCTCAAACTCTTTAGCAGTTGCACCAGACACCGCTTGTACTTTAGCCATTGACTGCTCAAAAGTAGCGAACTGCTTTATAGCAGCTACCGCAGCCAAACCAAGAGGAGCAGAGATAGCCAAGCTCATCTGCTGACCTAGACGCTTCATCTTCCTAGCCTGCTTCTTGAGAGTATTCTCAGTCTTACCCCAAGTCTTTAATAGCTGAAGCTGGTCATAGGTGAGTTGTATACTTACTGTCTTTTCTTTACCAGCCATAATGCAATTTTCTTAGTCGTAAAAATTCCTCTTTAGATAACACTTTTTTCTTTTTCTTCTCCCAATCGAACTCTACTATGTCCTTTGGTTTCTTAACTTTCTTAGTGTGAGGAGCTACCGCATAGAAAGCAATCATTCTAGCTCTCTCCCAATCACCTCGTTGCTTAGTTTGCTCGTTACGCCAATAGATAGCATAAGCTACCCACCATTGCCATAGCGATAATTTAGAGGGGTTTATGCGTAGTACCGACAGACTATACCCCTCTATAAAGTCTATAGTCGGTATACCTACTTTTTTGCTTCCTCTTCGATAAGGTTCAATGCCCCCATATCCTTCTCGATAGCTTTGGTAATAATACCAATCAGAGAAGCATCTGCATCAATAGCATCAATGATTTCATCCTTAGTGATTTCATCCTTAGTAGCATTGATAGCATAGTAAGCCATATCTACGATAGTCTGCATCTTGAAGTCATCGCTAATGCTTGATACACTAACTCCTTCTTCATTCTCAAAGTTCAACATTGCTTTGAAGCCGAACTTAAATTTGTACTCTTTATTGTTTAATTTAATCATAATTCATTTTAAAAAAGGGTAGCAGAAAACCACTACCCTTTTGGTTTATTGTTTAGGTTTTAGTTATGCGTTAACACCTGCTGTTAATGCTCCTGTACCTTCAAAGCTAACTTCATAAGTAGCCGACTCTTCTAAGCCATCTGTACGAGATACTGATGTGATAAATATGTTACCTGTGTAGTTAGTGTTACCTAATGCTGCCGTAGTACCTGTGGCATCATACTCTGTATAAATAAGAGCTACTGCAGTTCTTGCTTGTAACGCAGCTAGTAAAGCCTTGTGACCATCTGCATCTTCATCCTCGAAGTATCCAGAAGCACTACCACTCCAACTCATCATCCCTTCTAATAATTCTCTATTCCCTGCACTCGTTTTAGTCGTAACGTCACGAGTTGCCATTTCTTGTGATATGTCGCAAGATGTAAGGTTCATTATAACCGTACCATCTACGCTTATCATACCATAACTTCCGTTTAATACTGCCATTTTATTCTTTCTTTAATATTTTACAAATCTATTTTTCTTCTGTTTCTTTCTTTGCAACTTTTTTAACTTTATCAAAGTAGCCTTCTTTTTTTAGTCTATCGTAGTGTGACTTACTGAAAGATAGAGTTTCTCCTTTCTTGAAATTCTTATAATCTTTAGTTAGTGTTGCTATTATACTTTTCTTCATAACTTTAGTTTCTTAATCTTTTTATTCAAATACTTGTTTAAATTATCCTCCATATCTCGCATCAAAGAGTTACCGCCTTGTCTTACCGCTTTTACTAAGAAATCCTCGCTAGGTGTTGGTATACCCTTATTAATGAATCCACCTTTTTTACCATCGTTACCCTTAGTACCATACAATAAGAACATCGCATACCAGCCATTCTTATCCCAATTAGCTACATTTCTATAAAAACCCTTCAGACTTTTAGGTCTTTTTAGTACCTTCGGCCCGACATATACAGATGCACTCTTCTTTGCGTTAAACTTCTTAATAGACCGCTTTAACGTGCCTGCGTGTAGCTTCATTCTAGACTCTAAACCTCCATATCTAGTCACTTTAAAACGAGTATCTTTGCCCATATATTTTGGAGCAGTCTTCTGTACTTGCTTAACCAACTTCTGAGCAGGTTGCCCCATAATCTTACGTAGTTCTCTACGCCTAATCTTGGCTTCGTGTAGGCTTGAGATTTCTTTAATAACCTCATCCATACCATCGAACTTTATGTCTAATACTCTCTTTGACACGTTAACCACAGACCTTCTCGGTCTAATTCTTGTATTTCTTTTATCTGATAATAATTTCCGTTATAAAGTACTCGCATATCTTCTTCAATACCTGCAAAGAACCTTATCTTAAACCTTACCTTGTTAACCGCTTCTATTTTTCCAGACCTTAGCTTCTCAGTTCCTCCGAAGCGACTTATAGCTGCAAAACAAGTATGGAAAGTAGACCAAGTGGTAACATACTCACCATAATTGTTAGAAGCGTTAGTTGGCTCTTCAATTACTATCTTTCTATGTAGTTTGCCGATATTCATCTACAGTTCTACTCTATGGCTAATAAGACTTAATTGCCAAGCAGTACTTCTGCTCATCTCTCTATTAACCGCAGTTCCTTGTACATTAGTTTGTCTTGTTTCAAATAGGTCAGACACTATCATCTTTAACGCTTGTGTGACCATTGGATTAGTGTTAACCGCAGTAGTTACCTCTACCTCATAAGGGTAAGATCTACTATATGTTGTAGGCTCAGAACCTATAAATTCCACAATAGGTACTTTACCAAGTGATAAGATATAATCATCACTACTGAGTAGTGTCCTAACATTGTCGCTATCGTAATAATATATAGCTATACTATCTACTAACCCTAAAGGTAAGAAGAAATCCTTATAAGTTGTTAAATACCCCTTTAATACACCATCTACCAATATGCTCGTTTCTTGATATAGGAGTTGGTGTGCTGCTGATACAAAGTCATCAATCAAATCATCAAAGCTCGTGTCTAAGATGTTTAAATGCTCTTTAGCTTCCGCAGTTGTTAAGGCTTGTGTACTTGTGTACGTTGTTACGTTTATATTCTTTAAAACTTCCATTATATATAAAGAAAGGGGCAAGGTATTAGAAACCTTAACCCCTTTATATTCAACAAACTATGAAACAATATTATCCAGTATAACCAGCTACTGAGATTGCTGCATCTTGTACAAGTGCCATATCCCAATAAGAGTTAAGTACTAGGCGATTAGTTCCTGATACCGCCTGAGTGTAAGGGTCTGTTAAGATCTCAATTCCACCGAACTGAGCAACTTGAACCTTACTCCAGTTTCCGTAGTAGATAGCTTCTTCACCTACTGCTATGTCAGCGATTTGAGAAGATACCTCAAATGGCATTCCCATAATCATATCGTTAGCTACTAATGGAGATACACCTGTAGCTAATACTGCTTGGTATAATTCGCTATAAAGGTCGTGAGAAATTGCAAATCCTAAGTTACCAAAGTTATGGTTGTTAGAAATTACTTCCTCAATAAGTGCTAATACACACCCTGTTACTGTAGCTGAGTTAACTTGAGTCTTCCCTGCACCTAAGTCAGCAAAAGAACCATTTGCAGTATCGTCAGTAAATACTGCATACTCAAGCTTCGCTCCGATTGCTTCTTGAAGTGCTTGGCGTAATGCTGATTCTAAACTATCATTGTGCTGCATTGCTGCTTGTTTAGAGTAATCAAGGTAACTAGCCAATCTGATTGGTGCTAAGTCAACCTTGCTTAAAGCACTCATACCATCTGCTGCTGCATCTGTCTCGCCTTCCCATTGGGTAGTAACTGAAGGTATAATAGGTACTCTTTGGTCAGTAATTGCGTTTAACTGAGTAACACCTAATTCTCCAAGAATTGTTTTAGCGTAAACACCTTGTACGAAAGACTGAGTCTCAATGCCAGTTGTATCATTCTCAGTAGCTACTGCTCTGTTGATTACCATTGAAGGTACAACAATACCAGTAGAAGATTTACCTAATCGGTACATCTCTTTCTCACCCTCTTGGTGCATTTCTTTTGCAAGACCATCTAACTTACCTGTGTAAGCTGCTCTTACTGCATCACCAAAAGAAAAATCTCTTACTGCTTCTTTTTCTTCTTTAGACTCTTTCTGAACATCTAAAGTAACTGGAGCAACATTTTTAGCTGCTTCTGCTCTTAGTGTTTCGTACTCGTTAGCCTTCTTTAAATCTTTAGATAATCTCTTGAAAGTTTCAAAGTCTGCATCAAACTTAGCAGTCTCTTCATCAGTCATACTTCTATCCTCAGTTTCAACTAAAGTATTAAGATTGTCTAATCTTACTTCTACTTCAGCTATTTCTTCTCTGATTTTTTTACTATTCATTTTAAATATTAATTATATTGCAAAATTCTTATAGAGTTTGATACTATTGTGCAACTTTTTTAACTTTCCACTTATTAAGTAGATTTCTAGTCTTAGCATCCATCCCTTTTGGGGTTAACTCTTCTTTTATCTCATCTATTAATTCAGCAGAACGCTTAAATGCTTGAGGATTACTACCTACACTAACTACACTCCACTCTAATAGCTCTTGTCTTGTGAAGTAAATAGTGTTAGCATCTTCTCCTTTTGACTCGCTACCAAATCTGTAGTCGTGTACTCTCGCTCCAACAGATGCCATCTTCAGAATACCTTTGTTGATTTTCTTCCAAACCTTATCTGCTAGTGGGTTATCCCCCTCGTCTTCAAAACGAACCTCACCAATAAGGTTGTTGCCTTCTTGGTATACTCTAGATGTGCCAATAATTGTGTCTGGGTTATCTCCAGAGCTGTTGTGATTGTAGCACACTATAGGGTTACGCTCATATACGCTTAAATCCCATCCATCCATCTTGAACACAGTACCATGTCTATCTACTGTTTCATTGCTGATTATAAATTCAGCAGTTCTATCTTCGGAGTTAATCCCTCGTATCTCCGCTTTCCTCGTTATCTTTTTCATAATATTCTTTAGCTATACTTAATTCTATTCTATTTAATTGAACAAATCTTAGATCTCCATCCTCTACAGGGTTAAGTTCTTCTAATGCTCTTACTTCGTTTATACTATATACTCCAATGTCTGTCATTAATCGGTAGAACTCTGCTCTAGTCTTAATATCTGCCCGAAGGAACTTATTTACATTGTGTCTGAAGTAATGGTTGTTTTTCTCGCTCTCTCTGAGTAATTTTCTTCCATACTCTTGCTCTAGCTTCTCAATCCACCCTCCTAGACCATAAGTTACATACTCAATATTTTGATGTTCAATGTTAGAGAATGTAGCGTGTTCAAGTTCGTTGATAAAGTGAGGTGGTATTCCTAGAATTGTTGCTATCTCGTTCTTCTGAAACTTACGAGTCTCTATAAATTGAGCATCTTCTGGTGGAAGTCCTAATCTAGTGTACTTTGTACCATTATCTAAAATAGCAGTACCACCTACACCGTTAGCTCCATAATTATTATCCCATTGTTGCTTGATTGAGTTCTTAACCTCTACATCTAACTTGCCTTGATACTCAATATAACCATCTAATCTAGTTCCTTTGTTATAAAAATCGCTGCCATAATCTTGAGCTGCAATAGTTAACCCTAAGTTCTGCTTATGATACTCAATAGCACTTAACCCTAGAACATCATCAACACCAAAACCCCTTAAATTAATAATGTCTCTGTCAGAAACCATTAACCCTTTCTGCTTTGGCCCTAAGTCAACCTTCCAGAATAATTCCCCATCATAATCAAATGGAGTGCAAGATTTAGTTGGAATATTAGTTAAACTTATTGGTCTAGCTTGAGCATCTCGCTCTATTATTGCTAAACCATTACCCCAATTTATAGCAGAGGTAACAAGTATCTGAGTGAAATCGAAAGATATTGTTTTATAGTTAGCTTCCTTGTTTAGTAAATACTTGCTAGGGTGTTCTATTTGTTGTTTAAAATCCCCATCAGTCCTTATTACTTCTAGGGGTAATTGTGCTATACTCTCAGAAATTCGCCTAACCCCTGCGTAGTAAGCAGATATCCCCATAACGGTCTCCTCAGTTACAGGAGTTCTGCCCACAGCGTTGTTGAAGAAGGTACTCATAAAGCCCTTCGTTGCATCCTTGTAAGGGGTAGCTCGTTTAAGTTCGAACCCAAATATTTTCATTGCAATAACGCAAAAGTATATTAGTACTTCTCGTTATTTTGCAACTTTTTTAACTTTCTTCTTATGTCTAGCTGTTATTGAGCTTCTGTAAGATTGGTAGTTACTATATGGTTTGTAATTCGGTAGCCACTTCTGTATCTCTTGCACAGTAGCTTCGTAAGCGTGTTTACGAATTTTAACTCGCTTTAAATGCTTGTGCATTAACAACTCTATGTTGTGCGTCACAGCTTCAATTATCTCTTTTGGGATTTCAATCAACTCGTTGTTCTCCTTCCATCTACGACTCCTGTATGAAGAATAATCTCTGTAATGCTTAAATCGTGGAGCGAACTTCTTAATATAAGCTATAGCTTCATCGTATGCGTCTTCTGGAGACTGTTCTCTCAAGAACTCAAGGAAGATGTAGTCAAATTCCTTTTTGTCGAGAAGAACCCTATAAACTTTCTTTGGTATTTTCAATTTGTTTCTCAATATAATGTATTAACTTCTGTAAATCTTCTATTCTGTTGTCCTTTCTTCTCAGAAGGTATTTTAACGCATTACCCTCGTAGAAAGACAAGTTATACTCGTCAATAATATCCCAAACTTGGATTTGCTTACCCTTGTAATGTTTGCCGCCAATTTGCTTGTCCCTAATTGATTCTTTTGTTTTTATCATAATTCCATTGGTTCTAATATTGGTAATTTGCCATTATTCAAGATTACGGAGCAGGAAATGAATGGTTTACCAAAATGCTTACCATACGCGAAAGCATATTTTTCGTGGTCTATACCACATCCAGTTTGCATCCCGAATATTTTATATCCCCTTCCCACCAAGTAGTTTATGTTCCCTTCTGTATGGTAGTGTCCTTGCACCACAGAATGTAGTTCTTTCTTTATCCTACCACTAGCTTTACTACCTACACCATGAATGTATAATACATCATCCAATGTATAACTTTCCACAAAATCCCAATTAGGCACTTCTAATACTTCGTTCAAATCCCTTATCCATCGCTTACTTAATCCAGAGCTAAACGCTTTTCGAGCAACTATTAGGTCGTGATTACCTAATATGACTTTTGCTTTGGGGAACTCCTTATACCACTTACTTAGTTCTTTTATAGAAAGGTCTAGTTCGTCACCACCACCCATTCCATCTGGATCTTGTTCGTGATATGAAGAATAATGTGAGTCTATCACATCGCCAATGAAAATAATTTCATTGCACCCATACTTGTCTCTGACATTAACACAATGGTCTAAGTATCCATCTAACGTAAAAGGTGCGTGTAAATCACCAATAACTAGGACTCTTCTCTCATTTGACTTACCTCTGTAAGTCTTTATTAACTCATATTGAGCTTTGTTTAATCTTGGTCTAAATTCTTCCATAATGTTTTAATAAATAATAAAGGGAAAACAAGAGGAGAGATTAGTACATTGCTAAAATCCTCTAATCCTAGAACTTTCTTCTTAGCTATATAACCTTGCAGTACAGCTAAACTCATTGATACATAATATGTTATAAATATTGTCATAGTATAAATAAATCACCACTTTCTAAGTAGCTTCCTCCTTCTTCTGGTTCGTCTAACCACATAGCTAATGCCATTACGTTAGTAATCAACCCATCCACCTTCTTCTCTGGTCTATTCTTGTCTTTAATTATCTTAATATTTTCTGCTGCATCTGTCTGTATCTCAGCATTCCCAACCATCCACCTTAAAACGGGGTTACCATAATGCTCAAAGTTTTTAGCCATAATCTCCTTCTCTAATTCTTTAGTAGGAGCTGTCATCGACTTAAATCCTTGCCTAAATTCCACTAAATCGAAGCCCATATCTACCAATTTAGGGGCTAAATGGTGCATATTCCACGCATCATACGCAACACTACGAATATCAAAAGAATGCCTTAATTCGTCTAATTTAAGCAGAATGTACTCATAATCAACAACATTACCGCTAGTTTCTGTAATAAAGCCATTATTTACCCAATCTCTGTATTGAATATTCTTAGTATCCGCACTTCTTGTTCCTTTATCTTCGGGAAGCCAAAACCAATTTAAGCTATAAAACCTACCTTCTATCTTCCAAATCAGCGTTAAAGCCGTTATGTCTGAGCGACTTGACAAATCTAACCCCCCATAACAAGGGTATCGCTCTAAAAGACGATAATCAATAATATCGGTATTTGAGGCGAATTGCCAGTCTATATCGCTTACCCATCCATCTGTAGATTGAGTCCATATATTGAGGTAATATCTCTTAAAACTGTTTAACGATGCTGCTGATTGCTTCGCTTTCGCTGCTTCTCTTTCATAACTGTTCTTATAAACAGATACATTATAATTAGGGTTAGCCTTCTTCCAAGTCTCTTCCGAAAAAGGATCATCTTCCTTATTGGCTGCATATATACAAGTGAGTAATGTTTCATCTTTTATTAATCCTTTTACTACATCAATAGCGTACTCGTGCCTTTGATAGCCTATTCCATATAAATTACTTCCTGCCGTTGTGATAATAAACGACAATGGTTGCTTCCTCGCACCCATAGACTTCTCTACCATCTCCAAGACCTCGTTATTCTTATGTACGTGCAACTCATCAATTATACCGAGTTGAGGGTTAATCCCATCCTCCGCACCTGCTTCTTTAGAAAGTATCTGATATGTCTTAGTTCCGCCAATATGGTCTGGAGCTGTGATACTATTACGATATATTTTGCACTTTTTATTTAATCGAGGTGACTTCTTAATTACTTCTTTTGTTGCTTCAAATACTAACCCTGCTTGTTTTCTACCCCAAGCTACACCAATTATTGAAGAACCACCCTCCTTCTCAATATCTAAGAAGATAGCCGCCATACAAGCTGCTAAAAAAGACTTCCCAGATTTTTTGGGTATCTCCACATAAGCAGAAGAGAATTTTCTTAGTCCTGTATCCTTATGTTTCCATCCGAAGATTGGTCTAATTATTTTATCTTTCTGCCAATCCTCTAATTTAATCAACTCCCCTGCAAGTTCACCCTTAACGTGACGTATATTCTTCTCAATATACCTCACCGCTAAATCAGCAGCCTTCTCATCGAAGTAATACTTCTCTAAATCTATTGCTTCTTGGTCTGTGAAGTATCTCATAGCCCTTCCTCAAATTCGTCAAACTTCTCCTTCTTAGTTTCTTGGGTTAGTTTTAATCCTGTCCTAGAAGAAGGTGTAAACCCAAACTCCCTAGCTAAAGATATAAGAGTCTTTCGCTTTTTGTCTTTCTCTTGATAAAGTGGATTAATACGTTTTACTCCTTTATCATCTTCATAGTAGTACTTATTACCCCTACATAAATTATTCAAATAGTGCAATTCTGAGTAGCATTCGCAGTATTGCTCGAATAGAGGTAAGTCTAAGAAACTTATGTAGCCTTTAACATTCTGAGCTTGCATTAATATAGTCTGCCATATCTCTACTGCTTTATCGTCAAAATGCTCTGGAGCAGTAGGTATACCGTTGTGTACGAACTCTATAGCATTGTTCTCTCCTATGTGGTCTTTGTGCCGAGAAGGCTTATAAAAACCCCTCTGTTTAACTATCGCTGTTGGTAATTGTTTCTTGCCCCTTTTTGCCATAAACCGTTGTAGAACAACTACAAACATAGTAAACCAGAACTTGAAAAAAGCACTTGTGGATAATTATG
>Ga0222719_10000725_pt1 | contig 32883 bp, 47 predicted proteins | sample C33_34DmetaG_FD_165039 | JGI IMG/M metagenome (GOLD analysis project Ga0222719, IMG submission 165039) | Estuarine water microbial communities from San Francisco Bay, California, United States - C33_34D | ecosystem: Environmental > Aquatic > Marine > Unclassified | place: USA: California... | reverse complement strand
GTCTGGTGCGTCACCAAATAAAACATCATCTTCCTGCTGAGGCTGAGGCTGAGGCTGTGACTCCATTGGAGGCTCTTGTGGTGGTTCAGATGTTTGAACGGTTGGTATGGTTTTAAACTCATTATCGAATTCACCTGGCTCCTCCATCTCAGGATTCCCCACCGGCTGCATTTCCTGGAGTTCCTCTGGTGAGGGTTCCATACCACCTTCTGGTTCGGGTTCTCCCTCTCCATCAAATACGTCGGGATCCTCTGTATCTTGAACATCCCCATCTAAATCTATGTCTCTAGACTCTTGGGACATGTACGTCTGTAAAATCTGTTGAACTGGGATTAACTCCTTCACGGAGTTTTCAATAGCTGTACAGAAACGAGTAGTTAACTTCTCATCTCGGTGGTAGATGCTCTGATCTTCATGGAAAACGTAGGGATCCCTGTAGAGATCCTTGGCGATGTTATTGTAGCAGGTTTGAATGAAAACCTCGTTTGTTGGTAGCTTTAGGGAGATCTTCTTGTTGTCAGCCTTAAGGCGGACCGCAGAGAGAATCTTTGTACAGGCAACAAAGACAGCCGCTAAAAGATCACTAAACCAAGCGCATCGGTTTGCGATGTTATCAGAATGCTGTTTAGACATAGCGTTAGACCAGTTTGGAACTTCTTGGAGTAACTTCTGAAACATCATGAGATGCTTCTTCCCCTTGGAGAGAGTATGAGCCTCCGCATACATATCATTGAAAACGTCAATCATAGGTGGACACATAATAATGCACATTTGTCCGAGATATTCCTTCTTCGCCTCGACGAGCACATTCAAATTGTCCATTTATGATTAAGTGGGTTTTAAAATTCAATATTTACTACGCACTTCCCCTGTATTTGTTAGCTATCTTCTTAAGATTCATGAGATTAGGAAAGTCTACATCCTCTTCGGTATAACTTTCACGTTCTTTCTTCTTTTTTGGTACCACCCAAGACACATAAATGTCGTATTCACTTATAAGTTGTACAGTGAAGCCACCAAGTTGAAATTGTCTAACAACATAACGAGCGGCGGCCCCTCTATCAAAAACTGGGTATCCTATCAAAATTACTGGAACCGTTAAGAATATCTGTTTATGACCAAGTTCTACACACTGTTTAATCTTCGATGAAAATTGTTCGTAAATTTTTGTATAGATCTCTTTTCGTATTCTTTTTCTCTTATCATCAATTTGTATTATGTCATTGATGTTGATCATTACAATTAGCTCAATTTATTTTTTATCAAATCTAACTCACCAACATTAGGGACTGCACTTTCCTTAACGAGTTTGTAATCGATAAACTCTTTACCCATAGAACCCTTAGTGTACACCTTTACTTTATCGGGTGCCTGGTCACTGAGGGGTTGAGAACGAAGAGAAATCAACTTAAGTTTTCCATTGCTGATGCTAAAAGTTGATATGACAGCGAAACCGAAGGAGAAACCATCGTTACGAACCGCCATGAAAGTGGCTTCATAGAGTTGACCAGTGGTACCCTCATACACCTTAACGGACTGAGTTTCAATGATATAAGTGGAAAATCCAAGGCGCTTGTTCATTTCCTTGTTTGTTTGAAGAACCAATTTCTCCATGGTATCGTGGTCAACTTTACCCTCAATCTGAGAGTAACCGGAGAGATCTGGTCTGGGGTCGTTAAGTTTAACATAATCAACAGGCTTCTTGTACCCTGAGAATCCAAAGGTCTCTGTGAAATTTTCACGCCTGATCATAGTCAGGATGAGTAACATAAGTAAAACACCGATGACGATCTTGAATGAATCCATCTTTACTATAATGCGTTAATTTTTTTTTACAAAATACCCCATATACTAGTAGATGTCTCTGTTGATATATAGCCCGAGGTGTAAGCACTCTATGGATATCGTCCAGTATATCAATGGTAATCAGCAATTGAAACAATTAATACATTACCACAACGTGAACACACAGGGTATACCTCCCCAGTATAAGACTAAAATAAACCGCGTACCGACCATGCTCACCAAGAATGGAAAGATCCTAGTTGGTGGTGAAATAAAAAACTGGCTCGACTCCCTTCTACCCAAAAAGGATATTGAACACGCTGGATTTGGTGGTGGTGTGTGCTCAATGTCAACAATAGATGGAAATGATAGAGATCCGAACATGTTTTACATAGATAACTACGGTCAGTCTCTTCAGCCAGCTATGACAAAGGAACTAGAGGATAAAATAAGTAGAGACGTCAATAAAGGAGAAGTTTATACAGATTTAAAGATGTAACGCGTTTTTTGAATAGTCATGAAATTAGTTTCTATACAAGCATCAGCCTTTAAGTCTACTTTTGAAGTTTTAAAGGATATTCTAAACGATGTAAATATCTACTTTCGCCCACAAGGTATGTACATAGTTACCCTAGATACGGCGAGGACATCCCTCATTGACCTGTTCCTAGCTGCTGATAACTTTGAGGAGTATCAATGTGATCAAGAGGAGATAATCGCTGGTATTAACATTTCCAACACCTTCAAACTCATGAAAACGATCACAAATAATGACGTCATCAAACTTGAGATTAATTCCAAGGAGTTTATGGATATTGAGATTACGAGTGAATCCAAGAAGACGAGTACTAAATTTCAACTCAAACTTTTGGATATTAACGAAAATAGCATAGAAGTTCCTGATGTTATGATGTCTACTATCACGACTTTACCATCGGCGGATTTCCAAAGACTTTGTCGTGACATGTCCAACCTTGGTTCAGAAATTGAGATTAAGAGGGATGGTAAACTTCTTCATCTTTCATGCATGGGGGATTTCGCAAATCAGGAAACCTCGATTGAGTGCCCTGATGACAGTCCTAAAATCGCAGGTTTATACAGTCTAAAATACTTAAATATCTTTACAAAGGCGACGAGTATGTGTGCGTCTGTGCAAATTATACAAGAAACGGGTAATAGATTCCTAATCTTGAAATATAATGTCGCGAATTTAGGAGAGCTTAAGTTTTACCTAGCCACTAAGGTATCCGAAGATCATTAATAAAACCAGTTGTGGTTGAAACTACCTTCTTCATACCTATTCCGTTCGTTAAAATAATGTTAGGAAGTTCATCGTTTAGATACTCGGGTTCATAATATAAAAAATCAGTCAGTGAAACCTTTTGTCCATGGAAATCGTTCCTAGGACCGGCGTACCGTTTCACCTTTTCAGTAATGTTTCTAATTGGCTTATCATCATGGTCAACTATCCAAACACTACTCAAAGGGATATTAAATTTCATACCACTTTGTTCTTCTTCACCTGGTGTAAAGTTGATGTCGTTAGATACAGCTGTGTACACACGACCGTTGAAATAATACTTAATTCGTAGAATGATGTGCTCAACATTTTGGGGTATCGTTGTATTTCTAAAATCTTCGCCTGTGACATCTACGTAGAAGTTATCCAATATACCATCCCAATCCTTACTTTCCTTTTCCCAGAACTCATCCTCCACTAAATACTTCATGTCAGTGTTTATTGTATATTCAATTTCTTCTGACACGATACTGTAATCATTTGGAGTAACAAGTTTTTTATAAAAGAAGTAAAGGTTACTTAAAAGTTTGACCAACATCCTTATATAAGAATGGAAGGTAATTTTTTAAGTAGATATAACAACAAGGTGGAAGAATGGACTGAGCTTATTAAGAATGACCCTATAAATAAATCCAAATATGAAAGAGAAATGTCAGATTACATGATAAAGTGTATGCCTTTTATTGAAAGACATATGACTGATGAGACTGAAAAAACACATACAGATAACGTATTTAACCTAAAAGAAACTGTCGGTTTAGCTAGGAAAGATATTTTTACTGATTATCTAGTTGAAGTGGAGAATAAGAATATATCTAGACCAGTGGAGAGAACGATTGAGATGTGTTCACACTGTGAATATAGTAATATCATTCTCGTTCAAAATACAAGTGATTTGATATGTGATGGTTGTGGTAGAGTTGTTGCAGCCCATATAAACGAAGAACTTACATATCGTGAAGAGCAAGAGACATCTGAGAAGATTGTAAACTATTCATACAAGAGAGAAAATCACTTTAACGAATGGCTGTCACAATTTCAAGCGCAAGAAACAACGACTATACCACCAGAGGTTATGGAACAACTTAGATCAGAACTCAAAAAGATGAAAATCAAAAATCTTGAGGATATTACCCACGCAAAAATACGAGGTCTCCTCAAGAAGCTTCGCCTCAATAAATACTATGAGCATGTACCTTTCATAGCCAATATACTTAGTGGTATTAAACCGCCAAATATGCCATCGGAGTTGGAGGAGTGCCTACGTTTAATGTTCAAGGATATCCAACGACCATTTGATGATAATTGTCCAACCGAAAGAAAAAACTTTTTGAGTTACTCTTATGTACTCTACAAGTTCTGTGAGCTTCTTTCCGAAGATGAATATCTTCAATACTTTCCATTGTTAAAATCAAAGGAGAAACTTTATCAACAAGATGTCATATGGAAGAAGATCTGCCATGACCTCAAGTGGGAATTTATTCCCACAATATAGTAGATGGCAGTCATTTTTATGCTCAGTACCAATGGGTATCTCAGTCAACATGGATACGTAGATGTCAAGAAGAAAACCAAACTTTCTAGACATCGTGCGTTGATGCGAGTTTTCCGTTCAGGTGAATCACCATTACGTTTATTTCGAAGACTTCATGCACTCGTGATTCTTTTCAAAAACAAGGATCCTAAACTTTCCAAAATTTTTAAAGAGGACAGGAATTGGGTTAAGAAAAAGTTGATGTAGAAAAAGATCTTTATCTTCTAAAAAAGATTTTTCGAAAAAATAATATTGAAATATATTAATGTGGTTACTCTTAGGATTAGCACTTTTGTTAAACACTCTTGTTGGGAGATTCATATCTAGGGTAAGGGGTGAGGGTTTTGGTGGAAAAATTAGAGATGTTGGATTTGATGTGTTACCTGACCTTACCAAGTATGAATTCCTTCATGATGTGACGTTGATTGTACCACTTGTTCTTTTGGTTCTTAATTGGAACAGGATAAACCAAAATGGGTACATATCCTTCTTGACAACTATGTATTTCATGAGGGCTCTCTCAAATATGGTGACCCAATTCCCTCGTGCAAAGTCTAAACCATGTAATGAGGGTAGCCCGCTTTCCAACTGTAACGATTACATGTTCTCTGGGCACACCACCTTCAACATAGTCACTTCATACTTCTTGAAGAATGGTATGTTCCCCATTTACCCCATACTTTCATCCCTTACAACAATTTCTACGAGGGCACACTATAGTGTTGATGTTCTTATGGCTTGGATTATCTTTTTCGCACTTAAGTGTAGGATTAAAGCTTAGATTATAAGCATAAACAATGACATCCGACGACGAACAACTCCTTTTCGCACTTTATGAATTTGAAAATGCACGTCCACGTGTACTTTCTTATCTAGAGCGTACATACGAAGATCCTGCGGTCCAACATTGTATAGATCAAGCTAAACATCATCTAAAACTGGTGCACGAACTCTTGGAAGGAGCTGTGTTAAATCCGCAGACACATTACGATGATGCTCGTACATTTTATCAAACGCTTTGGAAAGTTCTCCCTCTGATGACTTTACTTCAATCTTTCGAACCTCAACCTCCCGATCCGGTTGAAGAGGGAAGTTCACCAGATACGCCGTCCTCAGTCCTGTCAAGTCAAGATATTTTTGAGCCTGTAACTCCATTCCATCAGTCAGAGCCCTAATAGCTTTTAGTTCTACTATTGTAGTGTCATCTATGATAATATCAGCTCTCAATTGTCCAACTACATGACCCCTAAACCTTACCAATATATGTCTCTCAGATTCATATGGAACTCTTTTCTCCCTTAGATACACTTCAGCAGCATTGTGATATACTCTCTCACTGTAACCAGGACCCAGTTCAGAATATATCTCCTTCATCATATCTTCTATATTTATAGACGTCATCTATAAAGAAATGTTTAATTTTCTCTATATATGTTAAGATGCCCCAGTCAAGTGGTTTTTTCAAGACTGTTGCGAAAAAAACTGTAAGAGATCGTGAATTGGAACGAATCATAGCGCGAATAACTAATCTGAACGCATTCACTAACAATGTTCGAAAAAATCAAGCCGTGAGAAAAATACAAAAAGCTTGGAGATCCGGAAAAATGAGGGAAAGGATGCGAGTTCGACAACTTGTGAGAAATTTACAAGCTGGTATTGTGGATAATCTCGCCAATGAATTGAATAAACTCAATTTGACAAACAAAAATAACAATGGAAATGTCATTATGGCTAACGCTCCCCCCCTTCCTAAAAAGAAGCGTAAAAGTGCTAATAGTAACAGTAACAGTAACAATAATCAAGCTAAGGCATACAGAAAGAGACAGGTGAATCTACCTAATATAAACATTGGTGGTGGAGGCATGGGCTGTGGATACGCGGGTATTCCAAGGTATATGCAAAGAGCACAAGAAAGATTTGACAACGCGAATGTGGTGTCAGCCTTCCTAGACTACACTATCGCCACTAATCAATACGGTATATTGAAGAATATATCCAAAATATTGAACAGACGTGGTGCGGCAAATACATCTTCTAGAATTTCCGCGGGTAAGCAAATTCACTTCTTCATGGTTGGTATACGGGATGTGGACAAGGCACACGCAATCAGTGTCTTAGTTGATCCCGGTGTTCATACGAATGAATTTAGGATGTGGGTATTTGACCCCCATGGTCAGGATTCTAGGGGTTCTATTTGGGGTACAACTATGCGTCAAAAGGTAGTACCAATCATTAAGGATTTATGGGGTTCAAACTTCGCGGTTAGATACTACAATGGTCCCAACTTACAAGCGGACAATAATAGGGGTGTCTGCACAACCTTCTACGTTACTTTCATGGACTACATCCGCGCCCTCATAGCTGGAGAAAACATCAATGGGATAACTCGTTTTGCGGCACAGGACTCTACTGCTAGAAGAAAATACTTCTTAAATTTCCCTCCCGAAATTAAGAGTTTAGTTGTAGTTAAAAACAAAACGCGATAAAGTCTCAGTGTATAACAGGTTAGTGTCAATGAAATTTAGACTCATGCGCCCAAATATGGCGATAAGAAAGAAGAGAATAAAACTTTCTCGTGAAGTGGTTCACGATTTGAAAGAAGTGAGTAAATTATCTTCTTCCAAACAATGGGAATTTGCGGGCAATATTGAGTACAAAAATTTCAAGTTTAGTAAACCAAATATTGTTACATCAAAAAAACGAAACCGTGTAGAAGGTCCTGAAATTGACGAGGTTTGGTATTCTGAAATGTCATTTCATACGCACCCAGGTATCGGTCATCATGATGGGACTGTATGTCAGAATACACCAATATTCGCAACTCTCCCCAGTAATGCGGATTTTGATGCATACATAAAAGGGTTTCCTGAAATGCAAGTCAATATAATTTGTGACTCACACGGGTACTACGTTATTAACATCCTTAAATCAGCGTACATGAGAGCATCACCCTTACCTGAGGCTGTACACGAATATATGAGAAAGGTACGCAGTAAGCCGTTCATGCGTATATGTGTATTTTCCGATAATGGAATTGAATATTTTCAAACCACTGTAAAAAACTGGAAAAGAGAAATTAATGAGTACATCGACCCAGAAATGATGAAACTTTTTGGAGTATCAATTCGTTATTATGGATATGACGATGATCCCCCAATTGTTACTGTCTATCGGGATATAGACGTAGTATAGCATCTTCTAATTCATCCACTTCATACCAAGCCCAATGACATTCTGACGAGTCCTTGTCAATCTTACAAATTTCCTGTGCTTCTTTTATCGCTTCAGTAAAACGAAAACGAAGTCTCAGATTCTCCTTAATTGGTCTCACCTCTACGATACTTGGTCTCTGATACATATTCTCAAGAACATTCCGCCGAGTCTTTGCCAATTTTATTTTGTACAAACTATTTTCAGAGAAGGTTGCTACACATTTCATACTTTATGAAGGTATTAAAGTTTTAAGTTGATAATAAAACATAAGATGTCCTCTTACAGCGTTGAACCTTGTAACTTCAAGTACCGTGTATCCTCTCTCGAGAAGGTTGTAGATGGCGATACCATTGATGTGAACATCGACTTAGGTTTTGATGTATGCACAAAGCAGCGCGTTCGCCTACTCGGTATTGATACCCCCGAGTCCCGTACATCTGACAAGGAGGAGAAGGTCTTTGGTCTTCTCTCGAAGAAAAAGCTAAAGGATTGGTGTCTCAAGGCTGTTGCATCTGAGAAGGATGACGTGGAGATCGAGCTCAGATGCCCAGAGGCTGATTCTAGGGGTAAGTTTGGTCGCGTACTCGCAGAGGTTTGGGTTTCAGAGGATGGTGTATGGACCAATGTGAACAAGTGGATGTGTGATGAGGGTTATGCGGTACCCTACGCGGCACAAAATAAGTCTGAAGTTGAAGGACTTCACCTTGAAAATCGTAAGAAGCTTATTGAAAGGGGTGAGATTACAGTTTAACGCTTTCGTCTTCGTATATAATAAATTATGAGAATAATGATTAAAATGGAAAAAAGTATGAGTTGATCTTCAAACACGTAATCTATTATCAGATTTGGGTTGGCTAGTAAATATGTAAGATCACTTCTATTAAAAATTTGAGTGAGAGACATGTTGATACCGTGCCCTTGTGTAGCATGCCATGACCAAGGTGGAATCATAAGACTGTCACCTGGTTGAAGCGTCACTTTGTATACTTTCATTTTGCTATGGTCTAATTGAAAGAAATCCTCCTTAGCAAAATTAGATTTACCCATGTGAAAGATGCTATTTTTATGGATATTCGGGTTATCATAATTGTTAAAAATATAAACCGTTTTACTTCCAAATAACTGGTTTAGTACAAAATCTGAATTCACGTGTAGATGTAAACCACTCGCATGATCTTTTCCCAAATACAACATAAGCGCCTCAACCTCTTTAGGCTCGGTATTTGGATTTCTCAATGCTTCTAGTAGCTTTTTTGGTATTTTATGTTCAAATAGATCAACTTCTGCGCAGTATAAACGAGGTGATAGATCCTGTTTCCAATGTTTAAATAGATTTGGTAGAGTGCTTTTACCCATATCTGCGGAGGTGGTTTCTGTTTCGTGTGTATCATAAATTTCTACAGGTAAAGAAATATTTCCAAACATACCGACTATCTGCTTAGTGTTCATCTTGATCGCTGTAGGCTGATACAATCCACGTATTACAGTTGGTTCTTTGATGTTATCCATGAGTAGCGTCTTCTTTTCCTCTGGTGTCATGTTACCATAGATATATGTAGGTAAATCAAGGTATGAACTCATCTATAATAAGCATCATATTAAAGTTTTGATATATATACACAAGTATGCTATGTAGACGACGGTTAAAAATAAAATTTCCGTTTAAAATCAGACCTCGTTTATACATGGTGGTAAAGGTTGAAGAAACTATCATAAAACGAAAAAAACGCCGTAATCGTAAACGGAGAAGAATGAAAACAAAATTAAAGAAAAAGAAGGTAAAACGTATAAATGAGTTTTACTTCGTTCTTTAGAATTTTCGGTAAAAAGGTGGTTAGGAAAGCACCTGTTCGCGTTATTGGTGAAAAATTGTGGTACCGTGGTCACAATCTGAGATATATCCAGAAATCTTGGACTCGTGGAGAAAATCTCAGAAGTTTAAAGAATTAATAAGATGGTCTGTTAAGATGTTTGACTGTTTGACTAAGAGACGACTCTCTAAAGTGGATGATTCTATTCCAGTTTTCAGTCTAAATAACTATAGGGGTTACGCAAGAATAACCAGTGTATATGACGGTGATACTTTCAAGGCGTGTATCATTCTTGATGGGCGGGTCAGAAAATTCATCTTTAGAACTCTTGGATATGACGCCCCTGAGATGAAACCACGACTGATAATTGATAATAGAGATCAATATATACAAGATGCTATTCTAGCGCGAGAGATGTTTAAGGAGGAGTTGGGTTTTGATTCTTCTGCACCACATCAATGGTGGAATCCATTCATGTGTAGAAATAAAGTCAATGGGTGGGTATGGATAGAGTGTTACGCGAATGATAAATATGGTAGAACCCTAGTTAATGTGTTCAAAACTAAACCGTCATGTGATATAATAGATCCAACGTCGGTAAATGATATCATGATTAATTCAGGTTTGGTAAATCCATATGACGGTAAAACGAAGAAACAGTTTATATAGAGTAGGGGTATTTTCTCACCCATAAATTACAAATCCATTTATCACCAGACTCTACAGGTTTCCCACCATGTAAAGCTTTGGATGTTATGAAATTATAGTTATCTAATGTATCAAAAAAGAGTACATCTCCGGCATTAAGTTTATAGGATTTGTTGAGATTTGGAAATGTAGTTTCACCACCCCTATATCCATCATTTAGTGCTATGATGAAAGTGTGTACCCTCATATTATCGTCACCTTTGAATGCGTCTTGATGTGGTTTGTAATGACCACCCGATTTATATTTGAGAACTTGTAACTTTTCACAATTGGTTATAGGTCTATCTGTGTGTTTCAAACACCTATTTATCACGTTACGGACGACTTTATCATCTTTATCTAACCACGCAGTTTCACTCTTACGAATGTTCTCGTCTACCATTTTGTTGTGTGAGATTGTAGACGTTTCGAGTTTATTTGTAGCTTCACTTATGATATGACGTCTTTCCGACTCGGATAAAAAGTTTCTCATTACTATGGGTTCTGGATAACTTGGTAACAAGTATAGAATGAGTAAAATAAGTGCGACCACAATTAATTTACCCTTCATCTTAATATTTACAGATAAAAGTTTTTTGGTGTTACACAGTTGTATCTTGTGCGAATATTGGTGAAAACTTCATTCGCATATAAAAATAACTTCTTTATCATATCAATGATTTCAGTTTCACGTTCTGGATCAATAATGAATTGTCTAAGAAGGTCACCACCAGAATGAGTCAACATCTCATATATGCTTGATAGATCTATCATCTTGTCTTTGAACTTTTCCTGTCTTTGTAAGAAGATCTTAAAATTTTTCTCATCTAGTTCATTTAACATATAAGACACTCTGAGACTTAGATTATTTACAGGTTCTACGTCTATGTACATATTTTCGCGTTCTGCGTAGAATATATACGAGGCTAAATTCATTATATCATTAGATGAACCAACCTCCCTCAACTCACGGTACGTGGGTATGCCACCACAAGGAATGTCACCGTGTTCCCTAGATGTTCCACCTTTTCGTTTAAATTCTATGTAATGTGGATTATGGATACGTCCAGTTACAATCTCACCCGTACGCCAGTCAAATGCTGTATGGCAATCTGGACACCACATCTGAGCACAACCACTCGTTTTATGTATAACAGTACCACATTTGGGACACGATTTACTGTCTTTATTTAGAAGCTTCATAGTTTTTACTGTTTCTGGGTTACATGTATGATCCTCTGTTAACAATTCGTTACAATCACGACAAAATCTATTACTGCACAAACCACAGAAATATTCTTCGTTTAAGAACCCTTTACATTCTTCATGTGGACATTTACGTATAAATTTAGTTGGTTCATTATGAAATGTATCTGTTGAATTTCTCAATCGTTCTAATTGTATATAGATAGCCTCTAGATCACGGTGAAACTCTAATATAGCTGGGTGATTTTGTAAATCTTCATTCGTGACTGGGAAAGATATGTGATTTCTTTGATAGAGTTCAATTAATGAATTACGTAAACGTCTAGCCTCTCTACGTAATTTTCTTATAGCTATCACCCTTTCCACTTCTTTTTGACTTTGGGGCATCAGAGCCTTTTCTCGTTCAAATAATACATTTTCACGATGACGCCTGAGTTCTGTACGCCTAAAATACTTGGTACAGAAAGAATCTACAAATTCACGATTCCATAGAGTTTTGCATCCCATACAATGAGGATCTTCTATGCTTGAGAGAATATACTTTTGGGAACAAGAACGGCAACTAGTTAAATCACAAAAAGGGCAATCAACTTTTTTGTGATTTATCTTGTTCATCTTTTCACAACACACGTCGCATGTAGCCATTAACTTAAAGGAAGTTTATATCTTTAACTGATTATTGACAATCTACAAAACTACTAACTAACTCCATCGCGTCATCTCGTCCATAAATAGTTTGAGTGAAAAAGAGAGTCATCTCTGCTTGCCCATATGACAAGTATGTATCTCGGTACTTTTCATAAATTGAAGCAAGATCATCGAGATTATCATCACACCATTCCACAATATCTTTATCAGTCATATCCCGGTGAAGACCTTGTTGGATGAAATCGACAACCTCGTCACTGAGAGGCATGTCGGTAATCACGGTGCAATCGTCGTCGGGGTGATTCATTTTTTTATCTACTTTTTGTTATTGCCTAGTTTACTTAGGCCTTCATCTCTTTTAATCGCACCTTTGATCCTACCACGAAGCTTGAACACATTTTGCCTCGTCTGCATACGATCTATATTTCTACCGAAGTTCGTGCTAGTCTTTTTAGCCAACTCCCTCAACTCAACCTTCTTGGCCTCCACGAAGTTCTCACGGGATTTGTACTTCATCTTCTTAGCCCTATTGGGGTTGTTGTTAGCGTTGGAATTGTAGTTAGAAATAACCGAGTTTTTGTTGTTGTTGCTATTGTTCTTTTTGTTCTTGACCTGCATCTCAATCTCCTCCCTCCTCTTATTCACGTTGTTCAATAGTTTCACAACCTTCCTCCGGTGATTCATCTTCTCAACCTTGGTGAGACCAGCCTTGGTATACTTGTTCTCAATATTTTTACGAAGTACCACCTTCGCATTGAGCTTATTTTCAATCTTCTTGAGATCTTCGATCGTCTCCGCAGCTCTTAATTCACGGGCCCAAAGACCGATTCTACCCTTGGTAAATCCGGTACGTTCTTGGAATACACCATTGTTATTGGGTATAAGATTCAGTTCCTTGGTGATCTTATTCTTGAGCTTATCCCTCTCAGAGTTCATGTTCTTGATAATGTTACGTACATTGTTCTCTTGTTGCTCAACTTCCTTGGGTACATTGTTGATATTCACCTTAACATTATTCACATTTACGACATTTTTAGATGGGGGGAGGGACACGTTGTTGTTGTTGGCACCTAACCGAGGACCTCCATTGAAGCTGTTCTTGTTGTTATTGGACTTGTTGTTGGGCTTGTTGTTATTGGACTTGTTGTTGGGCTTGTTGTTGTTGGGCTTGTTGTTATTGGACTTGTTGTTATTGGACTTGTTGTTATTGGACTTGTTGTTGGGGTACAGAGGGTTATTTTGCATGTTTGGTTCAAATAGGGGATTATTCTGTATAGACTTTTTATTTTTGTTGTTGTTATTATTAGAATTAGAACTATTGTTGTAAATAGGCTCAGCAGCACGCCCCCCTAATCTAATTTCCTTGGCGACATCATTTTGAAGTTGTTTAAGAATCTGATTGGCCACATACTCCACATCAGCCTTCTTATTATTCACGGGTTTATTAGCGATAGCGAGTACTTTATTGTTTTTGGATCCATTACCAATTTGCTTAATAACATCCTTGTTAATTTCTTTCATAATTCCATTAGCTACATAGTTAACATTACTCTTCGTATTTCCGGCTTCTAAAAGCTTTTGCTTTTTGGTGTAAGCTTTCTTAAATACATTGAAAGCGTCCTTATTTCCCCCCTTGTTAGGATGAAGCTTTAGGCTACCATTAAGATAGATCTTCCGCAGTTCCTTGAGTGTAGTAGCCTTATTGATACTAAGAATCATATTCTTAGTCGCATTGTTTAGGTTCATATTGTTAAGTTTGGTATTTCCATTTAGATTTGTCTTGTTAGACACTGCGACTAAATTACGACTGTTTATTCTTTTAGTGATATCCTTCCTCGTGACGTTATTAATGATACCACTGGTAACATTCGCTACAAGCGCTTTATTATTTTTAGAAAGTTTTCGGTTGTTAACCCCGTTGGTTCTTAATGCCATTTGCTTGTTAAATTCAGCATTGGCATTGAACCCATTGTTATTGTTAACTCCAGCTACTACAGCTTTATTCACGTCCTTGTTAATCTCATTGAGAATCTGATTGGCTACGATCTTAACATTATTATTGTTGTTACCAGTTCCCCCGCCGAGCCGCCCATCGCCGCCCCTCCAAGGAGGAATAGTTTCCGGGCCGCCGTCCATGCCCGGCGGGGGATCCCTGGAGAAGCCGATGGGTCCCTCGACCAGCGTGTTTCCACCTATACCCCCATTAGCCATTATGGGTGCGTTTGTACCAGCATTTTTCTTGCACCTACCCATCATTCGGTTCATCATTCCACACTTCTTAGGACCATTGGCACCAGCAGCACCCGCAGCGGCACCAGCAGCGGCACCGGCAGCACCAGCGGCAGCTGCGTTCTTCTTCTTAAACATCCAGTTGAACATACCAGGTTTCTTGGGACCGTTAGCAGCGGCTGCCTTAGCGGCGGCAGCATTGGCGGATTTTGTCGCCATCTTGTTCGCAAACGAAGATTGCTTATCCTTCATCGCATTTCTACCTGGGGCGGCGGGACCACCAGCAAGGAAAGAAGGCTTCTTCTTGAAACCATTGCTAAACTGAGTTGGGGGAGGACCCGCGTTGGTACCAGTAGAAGTGCTAGCGGTTAAGAAAGCAGGCTTCTTATTCTGAGTTGGAGTGATGATCTTGTTAAAGCTCATTTGACTCCCAGAGTTGGTACTGGTACTAGCATTCGTTTGAGTCCCGGAACCAGAAGCAACAAACGATGGTTTAAATTTCAGCTTATTTGGGAAATTCAAAGAGGTGGTACCAGTGTTTTGATTCGTCTTGAATTTCAGGCCATTCTTGTTACCCGAAAGATTCACCGAATTGTTGTTGTTGTTACCACGGTTGTTGTTGTTGAAGCCATTCTTCTTATTGGCATTAAAGTTATTGAAGTTCGAGTTTCGGTTCTCGGTGTTGTTAAAAGCAGAATTATTGTTGAAATTTCTACGGTTGTTGTTGGCTGCTGTGTTGTTCACCGCTGTGTTGTTACGCACTGCTGTGTTGTTCACTGCTGCATTGTTACCCGCGTCCTTGGTTATGAGACGTTTTGATACGATCTTGATGGGTTCACGAATCTTCATATATCTGAGACGCTTTCCGATCGCATCAACTAACTGCTTTTTGGTCTTTTGCTCAATTTGAGATGTGAGACCAACCTTACGTGCAATTCTTTTGAGATCATTACGCTTCGTGGTAGAATCAAAAAGTAGCTCGTAATCTAAATGTTTTAAGGGAGATGCGCGATCGACTAAATACGTCCGATCGGCAGTCATAACAAGTGGGGGTAAAGGTAACTTTCCACCACTAATATTATTGTATGCGTCACACATCTCTTTCCTTGTGAGTTTAAGTTCTTCCCCAGTTTGCATCTTGATTGCTTTTCTGAGGGTCTCGATGTCGGCGTCTGGATCACACGCCTCCGTCATTTATATTAAACTAACAAAAAAAGTACTAAGGAGATATGAACCCTATATTGTACAATTTTACTTTTTCTTCGTAGGACATGTTAAAATTAAACACGTTTGTGTCACGGACATTTATGTCTATAACTTCTACTGGTATATTGTATTCTATTCTGTTTTTAAGTGATGAACGAACTAAACACTCAACATATTGCTTGGGTGTTTCAATGCTTTCCTGATATATGCGATCCATCTTAATTTTCATACACGACACTTCATGTGGTTTCTTATCTAAAAATGGATTGATTGGGTATTGTTCTTGTGTTCCACCATCTACGTATGTTTTACCATCATATTTTCCACAAGCAAATATAAGGGGTACTGCCATACTCATACACACTGCGTCTATAACTTTCATATCTGGATGTGTATCTCGTGAGAAGTATTCAGTTTCATTTGTATTTAGACAGAATGCTGAAATATGAATTTTCATATCCAACTCCCCAAAGGTGGGATCACATCCACATACTTCAACTAACTTCTTACGAATTGGAGACATTGATACAAAACCAAATTTATTGAAAAATGAACCCAAACGTATCTTGACAAAATTCGGGATATCTAGATCAAGGGATATTTCCAAAATTTCATCTACAGACATCCCCAGTGCTAGGAACAAAGCCAAAATTGCACCCGCCGAAGACCCTGAAATCTCCTCCACATTAGCCAATTGAGATTCACGAGCTTTCAGGCATCCTATAAGAGAAAATATAGCCATAGACGCTGGTCCCAAGACTAGATACTTCATCTTCTTACTTAATAGAATTGAGGAAATTGCCGACGTAAAAGCGCGAAAATAACGGCAAAAACTATCGCATGAATCATTACTGATTCTACACTGGTCTCCCCCGACATGTATACACCCTTGGAACCTGGTGGGAGGCTCAGAAGAAGACCTGGACTGAGAAGAAGGAATAGAGAGGTGGTTACGAGAAGATCGGTCTGTGTAAGTACCAAACCCATAACCTTGGCTACTGTGCTGTAAACGAGGAAGAACACGAGGGCATGAAAGAATACAGACATTTGATCTGTTTTTCGGTTCATGTAAGACAGTTTTGAGCCGTCGGTAGTAACCACCATACCGGGGCTCAGTGCGAGAAAAAGCGCCGCAGGTACCGCAACTTTCTGAGTAGTAATATCAGGTAACATTTACAATATACACATATAATTTTTAGCATAATCTAGGAAATCGTTAAAAGTTGCAGCCCTCATCATCTCTTCATGGAGACCATTATCATTCACTGTACGCCTGACATGTTTCCAAATATGAGCCAGACGTTTTTCATACCACTCGGTCTGTTCCTGGTATTCCCAAGTAACTCTTTCCTGGAGGGGGTCATGTTCCATGAAACAGAATTCAACAAAGTCGCAAAACTTCCCTGAGTGTGTGATATGGGCATCATACAAGAGAGTATCAATCTTGTTCCACATCATGTGCAATTCATCTGAGTATTGGACTTCCCAGTCTTCGATATTCAGAGGAGTGTTTTCGTGATTAAAATCATCGTCGTCACTGTCATGGGCATCAAACCCGATAGTAGCTTCGTCGACGTATTGGCTCCAAACCATTGTGTATGTTTACTTATCTTCTTTTACGGGCTTATCTTTTATACCTGTTAGTGAAAGAGAAGTTGATTCTTTTACTTTAAGGTTATCTTGAATTGCGTTTAAAGCTCCTTCAACTTTAGCTTCGTCACCACTGAAAAATTTGCTGAGTCCCTCCTTTACAGCGTCCTTGTTAATACCAGCCTTCCTCACAGATTTACGGATGCTGATCTTTCCCTTCCGAAGGTTAATTGTATCAATACCCTGATCTACCATATGTTTCTTAACACTCTCCTTTAGCCTTTTCTCTTCCTGGTTAAGGACTTTGATATCAGATTTTGCTTCAGATAATTGCTTAGTAAGTTCTACGAGCTTAGACACAGTCACACTCAATTCGTTTGGTACGGAGGTCATTTAAATGTTATTCTTTTCAAATCTTTAAGCGCACAAACCACGCTGCATGGTGTCGGGAGTAATAGTAGAATTGTTCCAGACGAAAGGCGACTTGGGGTTGGGTGGATCAGCCCTGATCTGCTGGTTAGCGTTTCTGAGAGCACCACCGATGGTTTCGGGGTAGCCAACCTGAGCACGGGGCTCGAGGAAGTTCTGACCCTTGAGGACATCTTCTGGGGCAAACTGACCAAAGTCCTCCTTGGAGGCCACCTCGCGGGGGAGAAGGGAGGACGCAAGACCAGTACCCTTCTGCATACCGGTAGTGGCGGTGGAAGGACCAGTGGTGGCGGTGGAGCCGAACACACTGTACTCCTTCTCGGTGATGGAATAGTTAGAGGACTTGTTCATGACACACAAGAGGTAGATCACAACAGCGATGGCAGCAAGCATCAAAATTTGCTGAGTGCGACCCTTCATCATAGTTTATATATAGTTAACAAATTTTTTTTATTTGGTCAGAATATCAATTCGTTCTTTGATTACCTTCTGAGGTTCCACTGGAATTTCGGGTTCCGAATCGGGGACGATTTCAGGCTCAGGCTCGGGCTCGGGCTCGGGCTCGGGCTCGGGTTCATCTACAAATGCGTACTCGTCTGGGTAAACATCTGTTACTGGTTCATCCTTGACTGGATCATCGTGAAGGCGAACCTGGACAACATTCCAATGTCCACCGAAAGCCTTTTTGGCGAACCATAAACCTGCGAACTCAACGAGTACATCACAAGTCTTTTCGGGCTGGACATTCTCAAACTCGACCGGTTCCTTGTTGGCATTGAAAACACGAATGGGTGGTTCGGTTATGACGTCTACGGTCATCTGTCCACCATTCATAACGCTGCTGTGGGCACCGTTGATAACACGCTCAGAAAGTTGCTTACCAAACCATTCAACGCAGTTCTCGTGCGCGGCGGAAAGGTTCATATTTTCGATGTCGGTCACCTTTTTGGTATTTACGTCAGAATTGAGGTCAAAAATCATTTCCCCTGAGACTTCGGATACGGTCACACCATTCAGTTGAACGAGGCATTTGCGCTTTTCATCGTTACAGGCCTTCACAAAGTAAAGGCCATCTTCGCCTTTGGCTGGAGCGTTATAAAACATTATGGTATAATTATGTTTCACTTCTTTAACCCAATAAAAGGTATAGCGGCGGCGTTGTTCAGAAGATCTTTAGACACCCAGTTATTACGATTGGCTTTGTAACCATACAACGTCTTGGATGTGTTGATATTTTTCGGTAAGGTCTTAGCCTGGGTAGGTCTTAGGGGGAATTCATTTTTAACGTAAGCGTTATTTTTCACGTTTTTCCATTTTAGGTTCTTCAAATTAAAACGTTGATTCCCGTGTGTCTTCTCAAAACCTTCCACATTCATCTTATTGTTTACCGGTTTTAGACCATGAACAAGTTGTTTAGATAAGCGCTCCTTTGAAGGTTCCGTAGTGAATTTGGAGTACTTACGGGGATCCACCTTTTTCGCTTTTCGAACATTCACATTCCTATGTTTTACCACGGAGGTTGTCGTTTTGGATATTATCTTGCCACGAACCTTCTTGAATGCTGACTCCATAGAATCTGAGCTAGTAACTCTCTTATCAAATATTCTAGCGAGTCTGATTAGACGAAGGCGATCTTTACCTTTCTTTTCTGGTCTCAATCTTAACTTCTGCATCAAGTAAATATCTTCAATCAGGAATTCTTTACTAGCGATGTAGAGCTTTTGGTTATTCATCATCTTACCTGTGAGTGCGTCTCTGTAAATAATACCCTTACGCTTAGTCTGGGCAACTTCGTACCCAAACTCGTTTGGTCGCATGAAAGGTATGTCTAGAATACCACCTATATTCTGTTCTTGAATTCTACCATTCGCTGGTGAAAAGAAACGTATATTTAAATCCAATGCGAACAGTTCTACATCTATAAACACATCACTTTTGGAAGGTTTATTTGTAGATCCACCTTTCTTTTTCTTAATCAAAGTGTACCGTCTAGTTACGTATGGACCTGTTTTACTAAAACCAATACCCATGAACTTGAATAATTTACTATGCTTTTCTTGGAATGACATAATACGCTTTTTGATTCGTACGTTGAGATTTTTCGCATGTTTACCCAACATATCCCACAAGAGTAGTTTGAGAGCTTGAAGTTTACCAAAGTACTTGGTATTTGTTTTCATGAAAGGAACAAACTTCGCGTCAATATCTGTAGTGACTATACGGTCATTGAAATCTACATAATAATTAAACGCCTCACCACCACTCACAATGAGATCACCAGAGGATTTGAGACTTTGGGTAAGATTTCCAATGGTGTCAAGAATTATGTCTCGAATGGAGTCTGTTACCAATACGTAAACCATTTTCTCCAAACTCTTATCAGAAAATTTGTCACGCAGACGCTGTCGGAATTTCCCCAGATCTCTCTGTTCGTTCCTGTCGAAATATTTTTTCAACTTTGCATCTTTGAAAAGTAAATTTTCATTTACATATTTTTCAATGGTACCCTTCGAGTAACTTTTCTCGTCCATTAATATATTGGGATATAATAATATGGTCTGCAACGTGATCGAAGAATGTAGGTGCTACGCCTATGATGATGTGAGAAATCCTAAGAAGGAACAATTTTGTGGTGTACGAAAAGGACCTCATGTCATTCCATGTCCAAAAGATTGTTGTGCTGGTGGATGTCCTGGTAAGATACCTAAGCAACCATTCAGAATCATCAAACGCCCAAACACCAAAAAATCTAGAACGGGACTCAATCAAATGGAGATAAAGGTCTTAATGTATTTAGCCGTAATTTTGGGTTGTATTTTCCTACTACTTCTCTGACTTAAAGATTAACCACCTAGATAAGATATAATGTCTCTTGAAACCATTCAAACTGAAATTGCTGCTCTCCGCGCTGATGTCAAGTCTCTCGTTAAGCTCGTTCGCAAGGTGAAGAGCGTCCAGGATGATCCTACTGGTGAGAAGGCTAAGGCTCGTGCCGCGAACAACGGTTTCAACCGAAAGCAGGAAATTACACCTAAGTTGCGTGAGTTCCTAGCTCTTCCAGCCGAAGAACTCATCTCTCGCTCTGAGGTTACCAAGTTCGTGAACGCGTACATCATTGAGAAGGGTCTTAAGCATCCCGAGAACGGTCGCCAAATCATCCTTGACGACAAGCTTCGCGATCTCCTCGCTCCCCCCGCGGATGTTGTTGTGACGTACCTTAACCTCCAGAAGTACCTCTCCCCCCATTACATTAAGAAGGCTTAAAAAATAAAAACATATACTAATAAATCATGGTAACTTTCGTTACTAAACCTCAAATCGAACAACTTGTTGGTACAAAGATCAAAAATCTTGATTTGTACCAAAAGGCTTTTACACATAAATCTGCTCTCAAGGAGTATGAACAACTAAACGAATCATTTGAAACTTTAGAATTTATTGGTGACTCTGTACTAGGCTTCGTTATCACTAAATTCCTATTTGATCAATATGAAAGTAAACAAGAAGGTTTTCTCACGAAGGCTCGCACGAAGTTGGTTCGTGGTGAAACACTGGCAAATATAGCCAAGATTCTTGGTCTAGAGAAGATGGTCGTCATGGACGAAAAGGGTATGCGCAACGGTTGGAATAATAACCCAAAGATTTTAGAAGATGTTTTTGAAGCCCTCATCGGGGCTCTCTACATGGATCTGGGACTCCTCCACGCAAAGGAGTTTGTTCTAAGAATTTACAATGACCCCAAATACATTGATCTGAATCTGATTATGATTGATGACAATTTCAAAGATCATCTGATGCGCTATTGTCAGCTCAATAACTGGCAACTTCCCGAATATCGTGTGTCTGGACATCACGAAGGGATTTTTTACATTGATATCTATGTAAACGGTCAATTTATGAGTAGAGGTGCAGCAAAAAGTAAGAAGCAAGCTGAGCAAAACGCAGCTAAGTTATTCTTCGAACAGCTTAAAAAGTATAGAAACTAAATATATAACATGCACCCGAATGTTAAAGCCGCGTTAGATCGAGAATATGCGGCACAAAAGTCGGAAGAGTGGCTTGCTCTCCGTGGTAAAATGTTGACTGCTTCAGATGCCGCTACGGCGATAGGTAAAAATAAATACGAAACACCTGAAGGTCTTCTTCTTAAGAAGTGTGGCCTTGGTGAAAAGTTCACTGGTAACGCAGCTACTCGACACGGTGAGCTTTATGAGGACGAAGCACGTATCTTATATGAACAGCGTCACAATGAAGTTGTGCACGAACTCGGTCTCTGTCCCCATCCAGTTGAAAGCTGGCTTGGTGGAAGCCCTGACGGTGTAACCGAATCTGGAAAATTGGTCGAGATCAAGTGTCCTCCCCAAAGGGCAATCATCCCTGGAGAGGTACCTGAACATTACATGCCACAGCTTCAACTTTGTATGGAAATTCTCGATTTAGAATCAGCGGATTTTATCCAATACAAGCCCGCGGCTACCAATTGGCCAAAGCCGGAGGAGTTTGACGTGGTTAACGTTCCCCGTGACCGTGAATGGTGGAAGACTTACCTCCCAGTTATGCGAGAATTTTGGGACAAAGTTCTCTATTTTAGAGAACACATAGATGAACTTCCACCACCTAAGTTGAAGAAGACTAGGAAGAAAAAACAAGTTGAACCACTACCTTGTGAGATTGAACCTCACCCCGAAGAAGACGTTTTTCATGAAGATTGAAGGATTTAACGGACGCCTCTTTGCGCCTTATCAAAGAGATGGTGTCAAATGGATGCTTGATATGGAAGCTCAAACATCTGGACCTAAAGGAGGATTCTTATGTGACGAAATGGGTTTGGGTAAGACTGTGCAGTTGATTTCCACCATACTTGCTAATCCACAGCCTCGCACTTTGATCGTCGTACCCAAATCTATTATCACACAATGGGTCGAAGAGATTAACCGCTTCGCACCCAAATTGACAGTCGCAGTTTTTGATGGACCGGATCGAAAAATTGACTGTGACGCGGATGTAACGATTACACCCTACACTTTGGTGTCATCTAGGAAGAATGAAGCCACTCCACTTCATTGCCTTTTTTGGGATCGTGTAATTCTTGACGAAGCACATGAAATCAGAAATAAGTCTTCTAAGACGTTCAAAAGTGTCTGTACTCTCAAGACTGATATCAAGTGGCTTGTCACTGGTACACCAGTTTTCAATTCTATGGAGGATTTTGTAACTCTTTGTACATTTTTGGGTATTCCCAAAAACTTTGTTCAAGGGAGAACCAAAGAGATCAAAGATATTTACATCCTCCGTAGAACTAAAGAAGATCTGTCAAAGATCAATGAACGTTTGACTCTTCCACCTTGTTATTTTGAGAATGTGGAACTTGAAATGTTACCAGAGGAAAAGTCACTCTACGAGTGTGTTTTTTTGGAAGCACAGGAAACCATCCAAGAGGCTTTCAGACACGCTCAAAGTCTCAACTCCAAGAACATGATCATTTTGGAATGTCTTCTTCGTGCTAGGCAGTGCATGATTTGGCCACAGATGTATCTGAACGGAGTTGCCAAACAGAATGAGACTGTACCCACAAAATGGAAGGGTCGGTCAAACAAGATGGAGACCCTTTTCAGACTCCTGAAAGAACACCCAACTGAGAAGTCTCTCATTTTCTGTCAGTTCAGGGGTGAGATGAATTATATTCAGTCTCAACTTGACTGCCCAGTTTTTAGGATTGATGGGTCAGTTCCAAAGGAGGAAAGGGTCAGGCAGATCAATGGATTTAAGAAGATTGAATCCGGTGCCGTCTTTATCATCCAGATTAAGAGTGGTGGCCAAGGTCTCAATCTTCAAGAAGCGACGCGTGTCTACATCACGGCACCCGCTTGGAACCCAGCGACCGAACTTCAGGCGATTGGTAGAAGTCATCGTACCGGTCAGACCAAATCTGTGTATGTAAAGAAATTGGTATACAAGGAATGTTCGCGTTTCATCAGTGTGGAGGAAGAAATGATGGCTTTACAAGGCCATAAATCTTTGGTCTGTTCAGAGGTTCTCAATGATGATCGGGTTAAAACTCAAATTCCTGTAAACAGGACGTCAGCCAAAATTTCAATTCTGGACATCAAGAAAATTTTCCGTGCTTAATATAAAAATGACTGTTGGTTCCCGTGCGGAAGTTTTCCATGGTAACGCTGATAAGACCCCCGGTGGTCTCTCCAAGAAGGATCTGATTATGAAGGATGGCCGCGTTGTTTCCAAGGCGGCGAGCAAGGCTGCCCTCGCTCGTATGAAGAAGGAGGGGAAGAAGGCTATGGTGAAGGTGTTCAAGCCCAAGAAGTCGGGTTTCAAGCTTCAGCCCAAGATTGGTACCGTCGAGTATGAGAAGAAGATTGCTAAGATGCAGTAAAATTTTGTCTATATACTATAAGAATGTCTCTCAAGCGCTGGGAAGACTCGGTGAAGATCGCTAAAATTAGACTAGGTTTAGACCCTAAGGATTTTACCAGAATACAGGGTAAATTACTTAAGGAGGCTCAGACGATATATCGTATTTTGATGTTGAATAAAAATGTCAGTAAAAAGTAATAATGGCTTCGAATAACCAAGGTCAAGGTCCCAACAATGCCGCACGTAACCCCAATGTTGCCGTGAGAAACAACAACCGAGGCAACAATAGTAACAATAACAAGAAACCTAACAATGGTAACGGTAACAAGTTACTGAATGGTTTAACCAAGGGTCCCAATAACAACCGTGGTAATAACACCAAGAACAACAATGCTAGAAATGGTAACTCTGCGATGGCTCGTGCTCGCGGTAAGTCTCTAGCTGAGCAGGCCCAATCCCAGGGGTACGCGATGGCGCAGAAGTCTCATGAACAGGCTCTCGCCATGGTTCAACAGGCTCAGGCCCAAGCCCTCGAGAAGGCGAAGCAGGTGGCTATCGCGAGGGGTCTTCAGTTTAATGCCAATGTACCTACTAACTACCTGGATTCTCAGGGGCGTCGGATAATGCAGGGAGCGAATGGAGGTTCATATGTAAACACTTCGAGTGGTCGTAACTACAAACCCACTCCCGCGTTTCTTAACCAGATGGGAACTAATGTAGTTTCCCAGGTTGCTGGTAACCCACCTAATTTGGCCCAAGCCAACTAAATAATAATATAGTGATATAGTAAAACATAATGGGTTTCGGTGCTATGGCAAAAATGGCCGCGAAGGCTGCTGCGAAACAGGCGAAGGCTGTGGCTAAGAACGCCGCCAAGGAGGTAGCTTCCAATATCAAGGGTGCGGCTAAGAATGCCGCTAGACAACAACTTAACAAGGCTAAGTCTGCGGCTGTAGGTGCCGCGACTAACCAGATCACCAGGGCTACCGGTGCCCTCAACCAGGCGCAAGCGAGGGCTGCGCAGAAGATTGGTGCTGCTCAAATCGGTGTCCAAGCTGGTCTCCCCGTGATGGCTGGTCCCCGTGGAGGTAACTTCAGGCTTAACGCCAGGGGTCAACGCATGCCTATGTTACCTATCAGGTAGAACAAACTGAAATCCTTTTAGATTTTGGGGTTCGTAAACCACGAGTTGATATAATTTCCAAGTACATCCAAACATCCTATTCAAGAAATACACGCTATTGAGTTCAACGATAGCATGTCCAGAATTCCTTGCATAGAGACCGTTTGTAATCTCATCCCTGATGGGGTTCTTATCTGAATTGTAGACTGTAGCTTTGATGTTATCTTCCATATCAGTATCAACCTTCACACGAAATTTCGGTTCGCGTTCAGCAGACATCTTAAGATTAGAATTGAACATTGGTTGAAGCTCCTCCTTTGTCATTGGCTTACCAAAGATTACATCACTTTGTTCAACCACAGAATCAATGATCATATTCTCAATTTTTCGTAGAGACTCGTAAAACTTCTTCATGTAACTGTCTTCCTCATCGTACCCCTTCACCGCGAAATCGATATTGTACTTGGTCTGACCTACCTCCGGTGTAAACCCAGAAACACCAAATGGCATATACATACGAGGGAGCTGTATACGGAATGGAGTTCCCTGTTTTGTACTAATGACAATTTTTCTATTATTATATTCGTTGATCTGAATGTTTTCAATTGTCTTATCCATCAGTTCTAACCATACAACACTTGTAAACTTTAAGCCGAACAAGCCACACAATCTGGCTCTAAACTGAACTGGATTGGTCGAGCCTTAGCCTTGGATCGCAGATAATACATTCCGGTTTTGAGACCAGATTTCCATGCGTACATGTGCATCGAAGATAACTTGGACATTGTGGGACTTTCCATGAACAGATTCATCGACTGACTCTGGTCTATGAACCTACCGCGATCAGCTGCCATATCGATAATACATTTCTGACTAATTTCCCACACAGTTTTGTAAAGAGTTTTAATATCATCGGGGATATCAACGATATTTTGAATTGATCCACCAGCCTTAACCATGAGGTCTTTCATTTCCTTGGACCAGAGACCGCGTTCCTTTAGAGCATTTACCAGATGATTGTTTACGACGACAAACTCACCAGCGAGTGTGCGACGCAGGTAAATATTGGTCGTATAGGGTTCGAAACACTCGTTATTACCTAAAATTTGAGCGGTAGAAGCCGTTGGCATGGGGGCGAGAAGGAGACTGTTCCTAAGACCCTTTGTCTTAACTCGCTCCCTCATCGCGTCCCAATCATAACGACCACTGAATTTTGTTTCACCTTCCCACATATCTGGTTGAAGAATACCTTGGGATGCTGGAGATCCATCAAATGTCTCGTACGAACCATCTACCTCTGCGAGTTCAGAACTGGCCTCGAGAGATGCGTGATAGATAGTCTCAAATATATGAGCATTCATAGTTCTAGACTCTTCGCAGTCAAATGGAAGACCACATAGGATGAAGACATCTGCGAGACCCTGTACACCTAGACCAATGGGGCGATGTCTCATATTAGAGCGTTTGGCGGTCTCAACTGGGTAGAAGTTTCTATCGATAACACGATTCAGATTTTTTGTAACAACCTTGGTAACTTCATGAAGTTTCACAAAGTCAAAACTCTTCGTTTCCTTGTTGACGTACTTTGGGAGTGCGATAGACGCCAAGTTACACACTGAGGTCTCATCTTTGTCAGTATATTCAATGATTTCCGTACACAAGTTAGAACTCTTAATCACACCCAAGTTCTTCTGGTTCGACTTTGAGTTACAGGCATCCTTATACAACATATAGGGGGTGCCAGTCTCAGTTTGAGATCTGAGAATAGCCTTCCATAAATCGGCAGCAGGTAGGGTGGTGTTAGCTAAGCCTTCTTCTTCATATTTAGTGTAGAGCTCTTCAAACTCCTTACCGTAGACATCAGAAAGACCCTTGGCCTTGTCTGGGCAAAAGAGTGACCAGTTACCATTCTCCTCAACCCTCTTCATGAAAAGATCTGGAATCCAGAGGGCAGAAAAGAGGTCCCGGCAACGTGCTTCCTCATCGCCTTGGTTGAGACGAAGTTCCAGAAACTCCAATATATCCGCATGCCAAGGTTCTATGTAAACAGCGATAGATCCCTTGCGCCTACCAGCTTGATTGACGTAACGTGCCGTGGCGTTGAAGACCCTAAGCATTGGGATAATTCCATCGGATTGACCATTGGTACCCCTAATACGGGATTTATTACTACGAATATCATGGATATGCATACCGATACCACCAGCCCACTTTGAAATTTGAGCGCATTCAGTTAGAGTCCCATAAATACCATCAATCGAGTCTCCCTTATTCGCAATCAGGAAGCAGGAAGACATTTGTGGACGAGGGGTTCCCGCGTTGAAGAGGGTTGGAGTCGCATGAATGAAGAGACCTTGGGACATTTTGTCGTATGTTTCAATGACAGCTGGAATATCTTTACCATGAATACCAATAGCCACACGCATAAACATGTATTGGGGTGTTTCTACGAGTCTACCATCAACGCGCTGGAGGTAACTCTTCTCGAGAGTCTTAATACCAAAATACCCAAAGTCAAAATCCCTATCACTATCGATATTATCCTTTACCTTGAAAGCAACTTCCGAAACCTCTTCTGTGATAATACCAGCTTTCAGAAGCTTTCTCATGGCGAGATGAAAGTTGTTTGGACAAACCTTTTGAATGTTACTCGCCACAATACGGGTGGCCAAAATTTCATAATCCGGGTCAGATGTAATCATGCCGACACATATTTCTGCAGAGAGTGTATCTATTTCTTGGGCGGTGATCTGATCGTACATAGACGAGAAAACCTGTTGAGCAACTTTTGAAGAGTCGCAATTCTCAGAAAGTCCATACGTTAAATTCTTGATCCTGTTGGTGACATTGTCAAATTTCATATCCTCAACACGACCTGAGCGTTTAATTACCCTCATATACTTTCTATTCTAATTTTATTTTTAACTTACTTCTTTCCTAAAGATAAATCTGCACTTCGGACGGTAGCTGTTCCTAGGGTTTCCATTCTACGATCGGGCTGAAGAAGATAGGTATTCACGTAGAAGGGACCAGTCTCACCAGGCTTAGCGACTGGCGCATAAGAACCAACGAAGCAGGAGGGAGCATTACAAGGGATTGTGTCAACAGAATTTGGACCTTTGGCGTAAGCCTCGTTAAAGTCCGAGTAGTTCAGCATTTACTATTATCACATAATTTTTTTCCGGGTGTATATTAAATGAGTAATCTTCATCTGAATTCTGTCAAGCAGTGTGAGACTCCATTGAACGGATTATTCTTTTCTGAATTCAATAAAAATATCCTTCAGCGTGGGATTCGTCAGGCGTTTAAGGATCGTACTGGTATATCCATTGATTATCAGAATCCAGATGATCTTTATGGTATCATGCGCGTAGTTTTCATCAACAACTCCGGTAACCACCATAAGGAAGTCAACAAGCAGGTCAAGGCGATGAACGCTCGTGTCATAGAGACTGCGCTGTCTCAAATCCAAACGGGTGTTTCTCAATATATCGCGTATGTGAGTGACATAGACACAACTAGGACTCTCATGGATCAACCAGTTAATACGAGTACCGTCGGGAAAAAGCTTCCTTATAACACAAAAATTGGGTTATGAGTTAACTATATTAAAGTTACGAAGTGTACTTAAATTAAGTATGAGTCTTAACTATTACAAAAATGAAACCGAAAGAGTATGTAAATCAAAGGGATGGGATAGAGCACCCGTAGACACAGTCTGGCTTCTTCTGTCTGAGGAAGTTGGTGAACTTGCGTCGGCGATTCGTCAATACAAGAAGATGTACAAAAAGACGAATCTAAAAAAGGATAGGGGTACAGACGTTATGATGGAAATGGGGGATGTATTTAGTTATCTTTTTCAACTTGCTCATATGTTGAATATTGATCTAGATCAAATGTGGGAAGAACATCGGTTCAAAATGAATGACAAGAAATATAATCTGAAGTAATAGTAATTATGAGTAAGTTTATGCTCAATGACCAAGATGCTATTAATGACGTCAACCCGTTTGTCAAACACGATTTTTCCCTTCCAGGAAGTGTAAGACAGACTGGGGATTTTGATAACTTTTCTAAATCTCCCACAGGGGAGGGTATAATTGGTGCAGATGAAAGTGTGTATTGCAGCTACGCATTATGCGAGACTGCTGAGAAGCCAACCACCGTGTTCAAAAACATTCATCCTAGAAGGAACATAGACACGGGGTTTAATTGCGACGAAGCCGAGAAGGTTAAAGTTGGTGTCGCGAAGGAGGAACAAATTCCCTACTTTGGCGTCTTTCTCATCACCATCTTCATAGCTCTCGTTGTATCAATTGTAAGACGCTGAAGAAATACTCTAAACGATCTATTTTGACACATTCATCAATAGAATGATGTAAATGTTTTTTACAAAACTTGATAATAAAATCTCTCTGCCAAGCACTTTTCATATTTATAATGGGTGGCTGGAAGCTGGGATCTAGAATTTTAGTAGCATGTGTAAGACGAATATACGTCTTAATATCACGTTTCGTTGTAATAATTTCATCTAGGAGTAATTCACTCATTCTCTGTCTAACCTCCACAGTCTTTGAAACCATGATGTCCAAAAACTTAAGGTAAGGAATGGTGTGTTTCTTAGATTCAAACACTTGCCAATCCGCCAGTGGTTCAGTGTTCATGTAATCCGTGAATGTCTGATACCCCTTTCCACGAATGTACGAATCGTACACGATTTCCACGTAAGTGAGATCAGATTCTACATCATGTACGAGTTTTGCACATTTAAAGAAAGAACTCATCTACTCACATAAAGAATATATTCTTTAAACACCTAAGTCGTACTCCAGTGTTCTTTATTTTATGGACAAATGTATTCAACTATTGCAAATAACTCATTTTCCTATCTCCTCACAATTGATGAGTTTAGGAAAGCTTTACCCGAAGATCTGAAACCCTCATGGATCAAGATCACAACTATCACGATGGTTTCCAGTTTCGTTCAAAATATCAACATCAAACGTCTCCGAAGAATTTTTGAAGAGATTGGAACATACAAGATGAAACGATGTGGTTCAAACACGTCGGGATTTGAATGGAAACTTAAACCTACCACTTTCTATAACCAAGTTACACTGACCTATCACGATTCTTACAGTACCAAATCCGTTAAGGTTTTCCCCAATGGCTCTATCCAGGTTGCGGGGTGCTGTGATCTCTTTGATTGCAAGCGCATCATTACCCAGCTTATTCACATCTTCAAGGTCTTTCTGAATTTGGAAATTAAAGTTCCCGTTGATTCTTTCCGGGTTGTTATGATTAATTCCAACTTCTCTCTCAACTACAACATCAACCTGATAAAGGTGGCTGATTGGTTTGAAAATTACAGTGACATCTTCAAAGTCTCATTCGAACCAGACCGATATTCAGCCGTAAAAATCAAGTTCAAACCAGCGCATGAAATGAAGGAGATTACTTGCAGTATCTTCAGTACAGGGAAGATTATCATTACAGGAGCCGAGACTCTAAAGGAAATTGCTTTTGCTTACAATATCATTAACCAACACATCAATGAGAAGCCCGATATTCGCGTTTCACGAACAGAGGACACTGATGTCTTTGATATTTTCCTTGGATACAGGTGTGATCCATTTGTTAAACATTTGAAAGATAAGGGATTCAAATCTTGGGTAAAAACTATCACAAACAGACAAATTAATTTCTAGCTCTATATTAATTAAGATGTCGCAGCGACTTGGGATGGCCGATGGACGCTGTTTCACTATCAATACTTCAGCCCAACTCTTCAACAATTACGTGATGAAGCAGAATAGCATTCCTTTCGAGGACAACTATTCTTACAGGCAACTCCTTCAAAAGCAAGGACCTGAACTCCTTACCCAGATTCAAGATGAACAAGGAAAGGGTAAGTGCAACACATGTGACAAGCCTCTCGTAGATGCCTCCAAGATCTACTAACTGAGCTAAATCACAGGAAAAACTTTAACACCATACTCTAGAATGTCGACATGTGCGATATGTCTAAACGAAGTCAAGTCGACGAGGAACAATCCTCCGATTCGTTGTGGACACGTATTTCATTCCCACTGTCTAGAGAGATGGAAATCCCAAGGTAAAAACACCTGCCCAACCTGTAGACGATTATTCGATGTTTCCCAATTTAAAGTGGAAGTTAAGATTCATAATAATTATACACAAGTTTCAAATGTCGTCTCATTAAACGAAGAATCTATGCTATCCGTACTAGATATGTTTGACGTTTCGTTTGATGCTGATGACGTTCTAGATTTAAACAGTATTTTATCAGACCTTGGGATAACCCTTGCCGACTTTGATTCCGCTATCCTTGACACAGAAGGATGAACAATACTTATCATAATTCAATTGAGTATACTTTCTAGACGCAGTACGAGGATCCTTGATTATCTTACCATTAGCATCACCTAAAAGTGGACCGGTTGCCCAACCACGTTTATGACTAAATACATTAGCATTAAAAATAACACGTTTTCCAACTTTGAATGGACCAGCCTTCCTGATTCTAGACTCGGGAACTTTGAAATATTTAGCTACAGACTTAATCGTATCACCCGATTTAACCTTATATTCGATGACGCCGTGTTGTTTGTAGAAATGGAAATCCCCTTGTCGAATATAATTTGTAGGTCTACCAGAAGAAACAAACATCATGATTTTGTAGTAGCCCTTCTTACACTTCTTGTCCCCATCAACCTTGTATATAGATTTGGGGTTGTCGGAAATAACGCGCCTTGGAAGGTCTTTACAGGTGGTGTAATCATGTTTTACATTAGATAACCCAGACCGATCACCTGGTATGGATTTTTGCCACCGGTACGCTTCATAGTCCCCAACGGCGTAGGCATAACAATTGTTATTTGGTATACCTTTGTTTGAACCCCAACGACGATTTGTAAATTTTGGTTCTGACCCACTTAACGGAAGATTTTTGGTCTTGGGCATCTTATACTTTACTCAGAAAAAAATGTCAGTAACTAGTAAAAATGTTCGCCAATCTTATCAAGTCCGAAAACAAGTCTGATGTTGTAAATCAGCTTCTCATGTTCGTGCTGTCTATTCTCATCAGCACCTTCATCCTTCGTCTCGTATGGAACACCTCGCTGGTCAAGCACATCTCCGTGCTCAAGCCTATCAACAGCATGCTCGATGCTTTCATCCTGTCGGTTTCCATCAGGGTGATCTCCGGTCTTGACCGTTAAACTTCGGTATAACCAACAGACTTTTTACCATCTGGGTGAATTATGGTTGGAAAACCATTCATACCAGCACAATCACCACTAGCGCAATCGATAAACTCATATTGTTTACCGGAATTTTTCATAAAATCTAATTGCTTACGAGTCCACCCACAGTCCATGGTCCCGTAAACAACCCATTTTTCATTCGAAGTGACCACAGCAGTGGGTTTCTTACCCATCTCTAAGAGAATGTAGACATTTAGAATGATTAGTACAACGACGAGTAACATTTATAATACTCAGACACTTTAATCACAGACCTTCTTTTTGAGCATATTACGTTCATCATTTGATAGTTTATTTACGAACTTATTCATATAATTTTTAACAACCTTCTTTGGTGTGACCGTCTTGGCCTTGGGTGTGACCGTCTTGACCTTGGCACGGAGACTCCTCTCAGCCTTATTCTTAGCCAGAGCCTTCTCATACATACCCTTTCTCACATACTCACGCTTCTTACCGTTTACGTC
>Ga0222719_10000722_pt1 | contig 32940 bp, 20 predicted proteins | sample C33_34DmetaG_FD_165039 | JGI IMG/M metagenome (GOLD analysis project Ga0222719, IMG submission 165039) | Estuarine water microbial communities from San Francisco Bay, California, United States - C33_34D | ecosystem: Environmental > Aquatic > Marine > Unclassified | place: USA: California... | reverse complement strand
TAGTAGTGCTAATAAATTAAAATTTACAGGTGATAATGATGCTAATGGTATTTTAGACCAAAGTCCGGCAATAACTATTAATAGAACTAATAGGTATGTTGGAATATTAAATGATAATCCAAGTGTCCCATTAGAGGTGAATGGTGCCCTTACAGCGACAGGAACAATTCGTTCAACTGCTGGTTTTAGGTTTCCTGATAATAGCATACAAACAACAGCTTCATTCCAACCTACATTTTTCAAAATAAAATTAGATACAAATCAATATATAGGCTTTGCTTCACCTGGTCAAATTGCCAACCTTTTTGGTTCTGGAACTATTGAAATAAATACTGGTAGTTATACAGTAATTACTACAAGTGGGGCACAAGGAGTAAGAGTGGGTGTAGCAGGATTATATGAAATTAGTTATAATATTAGAACATTTAACGGAACAACAACAGGTGGAAATGGTAATAACGACAGATGTCAAATACAAACATCAATTTATGTCAATTCTGCTAATATTAATGAAATAACTGACGGTAGTTATATGAGATTTGATACAGGAGGTGATAATAGGTATTCAGCAAATACTTATAATACATTATTAAACTTAAATGCAAATGATGTAATTCAAATACATTGTAAGCGAACGGGACCTTGGGGGAATGTAGCGGTAAGAGATGGATCTCAAATGTGTATTAAAAGAATAGCTTAAAAAAATAATTGGAACACTTAAGACCATTTTAGAATTAACAGAATCGCCTAAAAATAACTTATGAAAAATAAAAATTTCTTTATATAGCGATCAATAGTAGATCATAATGAGTTAAAATAGTTTTTTTAAAACAATAGATATAATATAATCTATAAAATATTAAAATTTATTCTTCTCCAACAAGCAAAAAACATACTACTTATTTACTTGTTAAAAGAGAAGAAGAGAAGAATATCTAAAGGGGTCTAAACTATTTTGTAAAATATATTTTATAAAATATAGAAAAGTAGTTTAAATTTCTACAGAAAAGTTTATAACCCTCCGCATATTCTTCTCGTTATTCTCCGCAAAACAAGGAAGATAAAGCGAATTTGCTTTATCTAAAAAGAGAAGAATGGAGAAGATTAATTTTAGCAGATAATTTATAATATATTTGCGAGTACAACCTCTTTAAAGAATAATATTTAAAAGGATCTAAGGATTTAATAGAAATATAAAATGTGCAAAATCATTTTCTTTGGAAATATATTAAATACAACATCAGATATAGTAAATAATTTATATTTTGCATTTTAATATAGTTAAGTGCGTTTAAATGCGTTTATTTATATTCGCAATTAATGCGTTTTGATGTGTTTTGATGTGTTTTAATTAAGTTATTTCTAATAATTTTTATGTTCTTTTATTAAAATATGTCTAAATATTCAAGTTCAATTAATAATTTACTACATCATTAGGAAGTAAAGATGGAACAAATATAGTAATTGATGAAAATTATAATATAAATATAGGACAATTACAAGATAGTGAATATAGATTTAATTATGAATCATTACTTCATCCAACATTTGATAGTTCAAGTGTAAGTTCGTCTGGTAGTCATCCAATTATTGATGGATATGATGTAATTACAACAACTATAAACAATTTTAAATATTTAACAAATTCAAATGATGAACATTTTTTTATATTTATGTCTAATGAGACATCTGTTAATACAACATTTAATATAGATTTTGGTTCTGGTGTTACAATAAAAAAAATATTAATAGTAGGTGGTGGTGGTGGTGCTGGTAATTCAACAAATGGAGGTGCCGGTGGTGGTGGTGGTGGTGGTGTTGGAATTGAATCTACAGATATAACAATAAATGGAATATATACAGTTTCAATAGGTAAAGGGGGAACAGGTAAAAATAATGGTAGTGGAACAAATGGTAATAATACTTTAATATATTCACAAGATGAAACAAATAAATTAGAAGTTAAAGGTGGTGGTGGTGGTGGTGCAAATACAGTTGGATTAAGTGGTGGTAATGGAGGTGGTGGTGGTTATAATAACAATGGAGGAACAATTAATACAGGAATAAATATAGGTATATTTTCATCTACATTATTAAAATCAAATACTGGTAATAAATCAGGTTCAAATTCTGGCGGTGGTGGTGGTGGATCCGGTGGAACAATTAAAAATATTCAAGGTGCATCAGGTGGATCAGGTATAGTAATTATAAGATATTCTATGAAAACTAATATTACAAACACCATTACTACTACAACTATTAATAATATTAATAATATTGTTAAAGGTTCAGTATTTTATGATGGAAATAGATGGGAATTATTACCAACTACAAGTACTGGAATATATACATGGGACCAATTAAATATTAAACCATTTAAAACATTAAATACTGAACATTTTGAAATTAATAATGATGGTTTATTATCTTTTAAAAGTAATAGTAATTTAGATGGTAAAATGTTAAGTATTTTAACACCAAATAATTCATCTTTACCAATAACTACTGAAAATATAAATCGTATTGACAAAAATTATGTATATTATAAATTTATTCATGATCAATCAACTAATGATTATACTGAATATACATTAACTTTTAATGAAAATACAATATGTGATATTTTAATAGTTGGTGGTGGTGGTGGTGGTGGAACTGGATCAAGTACAGCAAGTTCTGTTGCAGGTGCAGGTGGTGGTGCAGGTGGTCTTATTTATAAAAATAATTTTGAAATTAATAGTGATATTTATACTATAAAAATAGGTAGAGGTGGTAATAGATCTATTATTAGTTCAACAACCGGTGGTGAAAATGGTAAAAATACTTCAATTGAAAAATTTGATGGTTCTGGAATTGAAGGTATAAATAATTTAATAGCAAAAGGTGGTGGTGGTGGTGGAAAAAGAACAAATGATGAATCAGGAAAAGATGGTGGAAGTGGTGGAGGTGCTGTTGGTAGTGGAATACATGGTAATCAATTACAATCAACCAGTTTATCAGGTGGATTTGGAAATCAAGGTGGAACATCTACTAATTCATCTCCTGGTGGTGGTGGTGGTGCTGGAAGTGTTGGTGATAATGGAAGTAGAGATTCTTCGACTATAAAAGGAAATAGTGGTAATGGCAAAGAATATGATATAACAGGAATAAATATTTATTATGCTGGTGGTGGTGGTGCTGGAAAAGGCGCAACAACTAATAATCATAAAAATGATCATGGTATTGGTGGATTAGGTGGTGGTGGTAATGGTTGGGATAATATAACATATATAACATCAGATGATTTAAATGGAACACCTCATTATGGTGGTGGTGGTGGTGGTGGTTCACAAAATTCAGATAATATTAATGGTGGCAATGGTGGTTCTGGTGTAATTATTATAAGATTTCAATATAAAGAATTTATAGAAGAATCTATACATTTAAATCCTGCTACAAATTTTACTGAAATACAAAAATATAATGTATTAACTCAAACACTTTATATGCCTTTAGTAACAACTTCTATTGATTATAATACAATTAATCAAGATTCAATATATTATGAATTTACTCATGATCAATCAACTAATGATTATACTGAATATGAAATAATTTTTCCTGAAAATACAACATGTGATATATTAATAGTTGGTGGTGGTGGAGGTGTTCCTGGTGATCTTGGTGGTGGTGGTGGTGCTGGTGGATTAATATTATTAGAAAATAAATTATTATCACAAGGAACATATCAAATAAAAGTAGGTAATGGTGGAAAAGGTGGTGATGTAACAAGTGGTTCTGCACGTGAAAATGCTACAAATGGATATGAAAGTATATTTGATCAATATACTGCAATTGGTGGTGGTCGTGGTGCTTGTACTGGTAAATATAGTGGTGGAGATGGAGGATCTGGAGGTGGTGGTAGTACATCAACAAGTTATCCAGGAGGAAATGGAACAAATGGTCAAGGTTATGGAGGTGGAAATGGTGATAATCATAGTTCTGGTGGTGGAGGTGGAGCCGGTAGTATTGGTAGTAACGGTATAAGTGGTGTTAATGGTGGTGATGGAGGTATTGGAATAAATGTTTCCAGTATTTTTGGAACTTTAGTTGGTGATGATGGATGGTTTGCTGGCGGTGGTGGTGGTGGATTTAATGATGATGAATCAAAAGCAGGAACTGGTGGAAAAGGTGGAGGTGGAGATGGTACAGGTAGAACTGTAAGAAGAGGATTTAATGGTGATCCACATACAGGTGGAGGTGGTGGTGGTAATGCTAATTATCATTTAGGTGGAGCATATGGTGGTAGTGGAATAGTTATAATTAAAATTAGTAAACAATATAAATTTATAGAAACTGAAATTAAAATTCCTAATATTTCTGGAATTGAAAAATCAATTGTTACCATAACTAATAATACAACTGGTAGTGATATTTTAAATACTTTAGCATATGATATTACACCAGCTATTGAAATTAATATAATATCAACACCAACAGTATTACCTAATATTATTGATAATACTTATAATTATTTAATGTTTACATATCAATTTTCTGGAAATTATACTGATTATAGTTTAAATATTTCTGAAAAAATTACATGTGATATTTTAATAATTGGTGGTGGTGGTGGAGGAGGAACAAGATATGGCGGTGGTGGTGGAGCCGGATTATTAATATATAAAACAAATCAAGAATTAGAAGGAACAATTTCAATAAGAATAGGTAAAGGTGGTAATGGAGCTCAAAATGGTAGTGGAAGTAAAGGTAATAATGGAGAAGATACCATTTTTATAACTTCAACTGAAACATTAACTGCAATTGGTGGTGGAGGTGGTGGAACAGAAAATCAAAACGCAAATAGTGGTGGTTCTGGTGGTGGTGGTTCTTATGTTGGATCATCTGGTGGTTCTGGTTCAGGAAATGGTATAACATCATTTGGAAATGATGGTTCAAATGGAAGTGGTGCAAATGGAGGAACCAGAACAAATGGTGGTGGTGGTGGTGCCGGAGGTCCAGGTATTGGTAATACAATGGTAAGACCAGATGGTGGAAAAGGAAAACAAATTGATATAACTGGTGAATTAATATATTATGCAGGTGGTGGTGGTGGTGCAAATAGTGACAATGATTTAAATGGTCAAGACGCAACAGGACAAGGAGGTGAAGATTTGGGAAGTGGATGGGGTGGTCAAGGAGGTGGAGGTGGTGGAGATGGGGGTGAATCTAATCCTGCATCAGCAGCACAAAATGGAGCACCAAATAGTGGTGGTGGTGGTGGTGGTGGTGTTATAAGTACTATTGGTGGTAATGGTGGTTCCGGTGTAGTTATTATTAAATATAAAAAAAATGCTCAAGATGAAATAAAAATTCCTAAAACTAATTTATCTGGATATTTACATTTTAATGGTTTAGAATGGATTGTTGATAAAACTAAAGATACTGGAACAGATATATTAAATGGATTAATTTTTGATATTACACCAGAAATTCAAACAAATGTAACAACAACTGTAATTTCTAATAATATTGATGATACTTATTATAGTTTAATATTTAAATATACAAGTGATAGTTCAGGTTTAATAGGACAAACTCAATATGATATTAATTTTGATAAAGAAACTACATGTGATATATTAATAGTTGGTGGTGGTGGTGGAGGTGGTAGTGATAATTCTGGTGGTGGTGGTGCAGGTGGTTTAGTATTTTTAGAAAATATAACTTTAAATAGTGACGTAACTATTATTGTTGGTGGAGGTGGTGCAGGAGCAGCTAGTGGTCAAACAAATACCGGACAATTAGGTAAAGATAGTAGTATAATATTTAGTGAAACATATATAGCAAAAGGAGGCGGTGGAGGTGGTACTGGACAAGCAAATGCTACTATACATAGTGGAACCAATGGTGGATCAGGAGGAGGTTCAGCTTATGAAATTTATGATGGTTCACCCGGAACATCAATACAAAATCAATATTTATTAAATAATTTACGGAGAGGTTGGGGTTTTGCAGGTGGAGATGGCAAAAACTCAACTAGTCAAGGAGCAGGCGGAGGAGGCGGTGGTGCAAGTGAAGTAGGTATAAATGGTAATAGTGATGGTGATAAAAAAGGAGGTAGAGGTGGTGATGGTAAATATGAAGTTAATAGTAATGAATTTAAAACATTCTTTGGAATTACTGATAATACTGTTGGAGACCATATAGATGGAAAAATATATTTTGCTGGTGGTGGTGGTGGTGGTAATGATAATTCAACTAATTCAATAAATTTATCAGATGGAACAGGATATAATAATAGAGGTGGAAAAGGTGGTGGTGGAGATGGTGGATATAATAGTAACAATTTATCTAATCCGGGTAAAACAAATACTGGAGGTGGGGGTGGTGGTACTACGTACTTTGGAAGCAATTATAAAGGTGGTGATGGAGGTTCAGGTATAGTTGTAATCCGTTATAAAAAATATATTCAACGTGAAATTAAAATTCCTAAAAATAATGTTCATGGATATTTACATTATGATGGTTTTGATTGGACTATTGATAAAACTAAAAATACTGGAGATACTGTTTTAGATGAATTAGTATTTGATTATACACAAGATACTGAAAATAAACCTACTGTAACACCTAATATTGACTCAATAATTATTGATCCAAATTTATTAACAAATGACATTACAATTCAACAACAATATATTAAATTTATTTATGATTTAGATAATGATAATGGTGATGGACAAACTGAATATACTATTAATTTTCCTAAAAAATATATATGTGATATATTATTGGTTGGTGGTGGTGGTAGCGGTGGTTCATATGGTGGCGGTGGTGGTGGAGGAGATGTAATATATGAAACTGAAATTGAATTAAGTGGAAGTTATATTATTAAAGTTGGTAAAGGAGGAGATAGTCAAACTGACACTATTTCACCATACAAAAATGGTAATCCAGGTAAAAATTCAATTATATATCAAGTAAAAAATAATACTGAAATTGCATTTAGAGGTGCTGGTGGTGGAGGAGCTGGAACTGGATGGGGGGTTATATCACAAATACCAACACCATTAGCAATTAATTATGCTGGAAAACAATATGGATCACAAGGTGGTGGTGGTGGTGGTATTAAATTAACAAATGGTGTTATTTCTTCATTTTCTGGAAATGGTGGTGATTCATCTGGTAATAATCATCAATCTGGTGGTGGTGGTGGTGGTAGTAAATCAAATGGATTAATTGGATATTATATTGATTCAATCAATTATACTGGTGGAAATGGTGGAAATGGTGATTTAATTAATATTACTGGAATAGATGAATATTATGGTGGTGGTGGTGGTGGTGGTGGTGGTGGTAGCGGTGGTAATCATGGTGGATTTATTGGTGGATTTGGTGGATTAGGCGGTGGTGGAAATGGACAAAGTAGAAATGAAATAGATATTAATAAAATTGAAAATAATATTCATGGAGTTGATGGTAAAGGAGGTGGTGGTGGAGGTATGACTAATGTTCAAATTATTACAAATATATCTGATAATAAACCATCTGGAAGAGGTGGTTCTGGTATAATTATTATTAAATATAAAAATCCTATTGTTAAAACTACTAAAGATAATATTAATGGATATTTACAATTTGATGGTAATGATTGGAAATTAGCTAATTCTATTAATTATGGAGGGGTTACTACTATTGATACATATGCCAGTATTTTAACACATTTAGTATCAGAAGTTAATAATTTAAAAACTCAATTAAATTTAATATCAACAATTCCATATATTATTCATAATCAATTTTTATATTTTAATACTTCTATTGGTATTACTAAAGAACCTACAGTATTTATAAATAATTTAATTGCACAATATAAATTTGATGGTGATTTTACAGATAGTTCTGGTAATGGTAATAATTTAATAACATCATCTATATCAACACCTACTATATCTGATAATGGAATTATTGGTAATGCTTTAAGATTTCAAAATGATGTTAATACAAATACAATTACATATGGTTTAAGAGATGGGACTTGTAAAATACCTTCAATTGATTTAGTTAATAAAGAGTTTTCAATATCATTTTGGATTAAATTATTAAATAATTTTGATACAGAACATTCTGGTATATTTATGTTAGGATATAATGAAGGTTTACAAACTGATGGTTATATAAAATTATCTTGTGCATATTATGAATCAAAAAATATGATTGATTTTTATTATAAAAATGATATGAGTGATGAGGGTGGAAATGCATCTACTGATTTATCAATAAATATTTGGTATAATATTACTATAACTATTACAAATTCACATTTAAAAGTATATACAAATAATATTTTAACATCAACTAATTCATTATTTGAAGGATTACCTAATGTTATTTATGATACAAATTATTTAGGTTTTTATAATGATTCAACTTATACCAATACAAAAGATGATTTTTTAATTGATAGTTTTAGTATATATAATAAAGAATTAACAATTACTGAAATATCTAATTTGTATAATTATCATTCATTTGTAATACCATATTCATTATATACTGATACAACACATTCATTACAATCATTAGCTGAGTTTAAAACAGGTGTTAAAGGTTGGCGAATTGTAAGGTTTTTACCACCATCTTTAGGTAGATGGTATTCTGGAAATCATTTTACAACAACAAATATGGAAGTTTCAGCAACAATAGGAACGGCTTACGATTATACTAATGAGTTTATGGTTGCTTTTGGAACATATGATGAAATAGTATTTTCAACATATGATATGCAATATTGGCTTTATACATATAAATCATCTGTATTAGGTAATTATGAAAATGATTCAAGGAATGTTATTAGATCATCTGACAATCCAAACACTTATACTGCAAAATGGTATAATAGAGATACAAACAGCAAACCACACGATCCAGCTATAAGTATTGGCGATTGGAATGATAAACCAGTATTTTTTGAAAACTCAAAAACAACTGATATGGATCTTTTAAATGATTATGGTGGTATGTGTGTATTTGTAAGATCTTCAACTGATACAGAAACAGTTAATCCTGCACCAGAATATAAAACTCTAACATTTGAATATAAACCAAATGATTTAATATTTACTTTTAGAGAAGATGAATCACCTTATAGTTGGCAAGAAGCTTATGATGAAGCTATTGCAAATGGTAAAAGAATGCCTACAAAAACAGAATTATTAAATTATTTAAGTTCTTTAGGTTATACATTACAAGATGGGGATACAAAAACACCATTATATAATTTTGATGCTTGGATTGCCGTTGTAGCACCTGAATATACAAATGGTAGAGATCATATTTGTATAGGAAATAGTGCATCACATTTTGTTGGTAAATCACATACAGAAGTTTATGGTTATGCTCATTGGGGGGATCCTGTTGATACTTATGCATTTAAAAGAATATATTGTGAAGTATCAGAAGATTTAATTTATGATTTTGGTGCTCAAACAATAACAAATGTAGCAACTTTTGCTTCTTATGCTAATACAATTCCAGGAATAACAGGTGTTGATACTTATGATAATTGGAACTCTACAGGAACAGGTGGTGTTGGTGCTTATCCAAATCCTGGAGAAGCAGGTTTTGTAGCACCTGGAAATATTAAAATACCTTTACCAAATACACATAATTATTTAAAAGTAGAATACTATGAATCTTATGGAAGTGGAACAATTCAATTATTTGTAGATAATTTAGCTAATATAGATTCATCTACTGTAAAGCATTCTGTTTCAGATGGTGCAAGTGATATTTTTGAATATTCTTATAATAAAGGTGATTATTTAAGAATATATGAAGCTGGTTCAGGTATATTAGGTAAAAACTTAAAAATAACTTTTTCTAAAACACAAACAGAATATACAGTTAATTTTTCAGGAGAAACCGAATGTGATATTTTAATAGTTGGTGGTGGTGGTGGTGGTGGTGCAAACAGAGCAGGAGGAGGTGGAGCTGGTGCTTGTATTGTATATCCAAATTTTACAATGAATGGAAATTATAAAATTAAAGTTGGTAATGGTGGTTTAGGTGGAATAAGCACAATATCAGGTGGTATAAATGGTTATGATTCAGAAATTACTAATTATGATGAATCGACCATTATTTTTAGAGCAAAAGGTGGTGGTAATGGTTCATCTATTAGTTTTTCCGATGTTCCAAGACCAGGAGGTTGTGGTGGTGGTAGTAGATCACAAAGTATAGCGCTTGGTGGTATTACTGTAGATACAAATATAGTAAATGAAATTCAAACAGGTCCAAATATAACATCGACCTATGCAGTGTATGGTAATATTGGTGGTAGAAATTCAACAAGTTTTACTGGTTCTCAAAATGATATGGATGGAGCTGGTGGGGGTGGTATAGGTGAAGGTGGTTCAACTACAGGTAATTTAGTTTCTGTTGATAGTCAATATATTGCTAATAATCCAGGAAAAGGAGGTGATGGTTTATATAAATCTACAATTAATAATATTGATTATAATTTTAAAGATCATTTTAATACGGGTATTTTAGAAAGTGATGGATATTATTATATTGGAGGTGGTGGTGGTGGAGGAGATAATGCTGTAGGTGTTGGTGGAAATGGTGGAAAAGGAGGTGGAAGTAATGGTGGAGATTCAGGGAGTTTATTAACAAAAGATGGATTATTAAATACAGGTGGTGGTGGAGGTGGTGGTGCTGGTAATAGTAATAATAACGGTGGTAAAGGCGGTTCAGGTATAGTAATAATCAGATATAAAATTAAGAAAATTATTACTAATGAATTTAATAACTTATTTCAAAATACTAATAGTGTTACTTTACATTCTACAAATATTGTATATAATAATAATATTATTACTATTCCTGATCATACATTAGAAAATGAATATTTTACAAAAAGTTTAGAATTAATTGGAAATTCTAAAACTATTCCTGTTATTTTAAAATTTATTAAATCAACTTTTACTACAAGAAAAGTTCCTAATTTAGATAATCCTTCATTTAATATATATATATCAAGTGAAATAGCAAGAATTGATTTATCTACATATTATAATGCTACAACATATACAATATTACATCATAAATTTATTTCTGAAAATAATATTAATTTAAATGGTTCAATTTTAACTATTAATGATAATTATAGAGGAATCTATGATATATTAATTAAATTTGATGAAATATTATATGTATTTAGAATATATGAAAGAGTTGATCAAAATAGTGATTATTATTTATTGAATTAATATAAATAATGAATTATGATAAAACTGAAAGATTAAATATTGTATTAAATATTTTTAAAAAATTAAAAAATTATAAATTAAAAAATGGAAATACATTAAATTTATATAATGAAAATTTATGTTCATTTATAAAAGAATTTAAAAAAATTACTAATGAATATATATATCAACAAGATAATATTAAAGAATATAAAGGAGAATTATATTTTGAAGAAATTGGTAAAAAAATAGAATATATTTTACCAATTAAAAAAAATAAAGAATCATTATTTGTAATAAGAATATAATTATATTAAAATTCATTAATATAATAATAATATATACTAATAATAGTAAATATTATATTAAAAAATATTGTAATATAAAATATAAATGATATTATAATTTTAAAAAAAAATTGATATTTAATATAATTTTTTTTATTATTAATATTTATAACAGTATATTTATAATTTTTATTATTTGGTAATATAACTAAATATTTAGGTATATTATTATATGTATCATATGCTAATAATAAATCATTCATTATGGAAATATTTTAAAATAATTATTTGATGTTACAATAATTATTATTAATAAAAGACAACTAAATATTAAAACAAAAAAACTAAATGATAATATATAATAATAATTAGATCTATTATTATTATATATTTTAGTTTCAATAATATTATATACTAAAATTTTATTATTATTATTTTTATTAGGAGATATAATTAAATATTTAGGTATTTTATTATATTTTTCATATGCTAAACATAAATAACTCATTATTTTATATAAATATATAAAGTTATCATTTTTATAAAACTAATTAAATATTTATATAAAAAATGATTTATAATAATTATTTAAATTATGGCTTTTCAACAACAATTAAAAACTTATATTGATAGAAATAATCTAAATTATAAATATGAAGAAAAACAAATTGAAGAACAACAATTTAAAGCAAGAGTTATAATATATAATAATGATAATAATAATTATACAACATATGAATGGACTGATTTACAAATTAGTAAAAAAATAGCTAAAAATAAAGCTGCTAAAATAGTTTTAATTAAATTAGAAATAATACAAAATGAAGAAGAAAATAATGATAATAATGATAATAATGAAAATATTAAAGATATATTAATTGATATTCGTAATTTATTAAAAATTTTAGTAGATAAAACAATGAGTTTATAAATTTAATTCAACAGTTTCTAAAGCACCATCAATCCATGCTTGTCTATTACAATAAGTTTCACCTAATATATAAATATTATCTTTTTTAAAAATATTATTAAATTTATTTTGTATATCTTTTGAATATGTACCTGTATTCCAAAAATGAACACCTGCTTTCCAATAATGCATTGTTATCCATTCTGGATCTTCAATATTTTTATTTGGAAATATTTCTTTTAACATTTTATTTAATTGAATTTTAACTATATTTTCATTTTCTAAATTATTCCAAAAATTAGCATTATAACTATCTGAATATGAAATTTGTATTAATCCATTATCATAATCAATTGGAATAATAAATTGTAATTTATTATCTGTTAATATTTTTGGTATATTTTTAAACCATACATTTTTATATTTTGCATAAATTCTTAATAAATTACCATCTGATACTGAATTAAAAATATCATGATATTGTTTAAAAAAATTAATTTGTAAATAATCATTTTTTTTTATAGTTAAATAAAGTTTATCATATTTATAATTTTTATTATTTATATAAACTATTTTTTTTTTATTATCAATATCTTTTAAATCACTATTTAAATTAATAGAAACTTTATTTTTAATTAAATATTCATATAATTTATCACATATAATATGTAATCCTGATTTTAAAATAAAAAAATCATTATTTTCAACATCAAAATCTTTTTTTAATGTATTTAATGCATTATAAGCATTCATATCATACATTTCTGAAATATAATTTAAAGATTTTTGAAGTATTTTAACATCTGATGTAGATAAAATAGTTGAGAAATAATTATGTAAATTAATTTCTTTTGTATTTATATTAGTTTTTGTTGTAAGTGCATATTTCCATAAATCATTTAATGATTTAAATTTAGAATCATAATATTTTAATAATTCTTTTTCATTCATTAAAATATTATCTATAAAATATAATTTATCTTTTTTAATATCAATAATTTCATTTTCTAAATTAAAATCTTTTAATAATTTCATAACATATTTATGTTTTTTTCCTAATCTACCTGCACCTACTGAATATTTAAAATTATCATTTTCATATGTATAAATTCGTCCTCCTATTCTATTTAATTTTTCAAATATCAATATTTTTTCTGGTTTAATTTTTTTTTTTTTTATTAATTTATAAGCAGTATATAATCCAGTTATTCCTGATCCAATTATTATGTACGACATATTTAATAAATATTTTTATAAAAAAAAAATGATTTTTCATTCTTTATTTTTTTTATCAAACTAAAAATGAACAATCAAATTTTTTGTCCATATTTTTTAGAAGGTAATTGTAAAAATAGTAAAAAATGTAATTTTAAATATCATATAAAATGTTTAGATAATCATTTATGTTTTAATTTTAATTGTAATAAAGGACATACTATATCTATTAATAAAAGAAAAATAATTAATAATATATATTTTGATTTTTATAATAAAAATTTAAATAATATATGTGAATATAATTATAAATGTATTAAAAAAAATTGTAATAAAAATCATGATCTTTCATATAAATATAGAAAATTTATTAATAATTTAATAAAATCTAATAATTTAAATAAAATTAAAAATGAATATAATAAATTATATAATAATAATAATATAAAACCCTATAATAAAATATTTAATTATGAAGAAGATTTATCAAATATAATAAATAATAATATAAATCGATCTAATTCAGAATTAAATTTATTAATTGATAACAATTCATTATATAATAGAGATAATCAATTATTAATATTTCCAAATTCAAATGATCAAATATTAAGATCTCCAAATTCAAATGATGATATATATTTTGAAATAAGAAATAATATTGATAAAATATTAAAATCTCCTACAAATGATAAATTAGAAAATGATAATATAGATAGTTTATATTCAAGTTATAATACAGTAACATCTCCTATAAATGATAAATTAGAAAATGATAATATAGATAGTTTATATTCAAGTTATAATACAGTAACATCTCCTACAAATGATAAATTTGAAAATGATAATATAGATAATTTATATTCAAATTATAATACAATAAAATCTCCTATTAATGATGAATTAGAAAATATAAATAAAAGAAAAAATATAATAAAATATTTAGTTATTTTAATAAATATAGAAAATAAAATTAGTAATTTAAATAATATAAAAAAAAAAATTAATAATAATATTAAATTATTAATATAAAATATATTATCTTATTAAATAAATAAATGAGTAAAAAAACTAAATTAAAATCATCTTCAAGTTCATCATCAGATTCACCATCAATATATAATTATGAAAAATATTCTGAAGAATATATATATAAAAAAATAAATAAATATTATAAAGATATAATATTTATTTATCATAATTTTTATAATGAAAATAAAGAAGAAAATAATGAATGGTTTTATAAATTACTTGAAAAATTAAAATTAAAATCAAAAATAAGTAAAAAAAATTTTAATATACATTTAATTTTATTATTAACTATATTATATATAATAAGTTATATAAAATATGATATTAAATATAAATTTGAAGATATTAAATCTATAACAAATTTTTTAAAATTTTTATATTATATTGTATTTTATTTAGAACAAGAAGCTATTACAGGTATATTTAATTATTCAAAAAAATATAAAAAATTATATGATATAAATAATTTAAATTATTTTAGAATAGCAAAAAAATATTTAAAAGAAATTAATGAAAAAACAGGTATTTATATAAAAGATTTTACTGATGAAAAAAATACAAAATATAATGTATATTATATATCAAATACAAATATTAGTATTTTATTAAATTCAATAATTAAAAATAGCAAAAATATATTTAAAATAAATTAATAAAAAAATAAAAATTAATATAAACATATATTTTAAATATAAAAATATTATAAATATAAATATAAATGAAAATTGCAATATGTGGTTCTATTTGTTCAGGTAAAACTACATTATCTGAAAAATTAAAAAAAGATTTTAATTTAGAATTATATTCTTTTGCTTTTAATGTTAAAAAATATTGTAATAAATTTTTTAATATGAATTATAAAAATAGAAAATTAATTCAAGATTTTGCTGAAAAAATGAAAGAAATTGATGAAAATATTTGGATTAATTTATTAGATAAAAAAATTAATAATAAAAATAATATAATTATTGATGATTTAAGATTTAAAAATGAATATGATTATTTAAAATCAAAAGGATTTTATATTATTAAATTAATTATTAATAAAGAAGAACAAATTAAAAGAATAAAAAAATTATATAAAGAAAATTATAATGAACATTTAGAAAGATTAGAACATATATCAGAATTAAATATAAATAATTTAAAATGTGATTTAGAAATAGAAAGTAATGATGATTTATATTCAAATATTAGAACTATAATAAATTTTTGATATATTATTTTCTAAAATAAAATTTCTACATTTTAAACAAGGACAACTTTTATCTAATTCATCATTATTATTTATACGAACTACATATAAAACACTATTTGTTATATCATTACTTTTTTTTGCATTTAAAATTGCTTTTTTTTCTGCATGAATACTATATATATTATTCATACCTTTTATATATTCATTATAACCTTTACCAATAATCTTATTATTTTTAATTATTATACATCCATGTTTTTTTACCATACATGATTTTTTTGCTTCTTTTATTGCTTCATCAATATAAAATGAATGTTTATTGATCATTAATAAATTTATAATTAAATTTTTTATCATTTTTTATAATAAATAATGAGTATATTTTTTAAAAAATTTTATAAAGATTTTCAAGAATATATTTATATTAATGAAGTTTTAGTTGCTGCATCTGGTTATGCTATTGGTATTACTACATATGATTTATTAAAATCATTAATTGATCAAATTTTTGAACCTGTTATTATGTTTATAATTCAAAATATACTTTTAATATCTCCAGTATATGAAAAATATAAATATATTTTTGATAATATTGGACATTTCTTTTGGTTAATATTAGTCTGGATTATTACTATATTTTTATCTTTTTTTGTTATTGAATATTTATTAAATAGAAAAATTATTGGTTTATCCAGTATTCTTAACAATAAAGATAAATCAGAATTTATTAAACAAAAAATAGTTACACAAGAAAAAGCAAATATATTACCAAATGATATAGACAAAAAAGAAATTGAAAATGAAGAAAAAATGTTAAAAGAAAAAATTACTAATTATTAATTTATATTTATTAAATAAATTAATTATGTCTGAATTTTGTAAATGTCATATTAATGATAATAGTTATAATTTTGAACATATCTGTAATATATGTAAATTATATAGACAATGGGGAAATTGTATTTCATGCTTATATGAAGGTAATTCATTATGGAATAATATTAATGAAGAAACTAATGAATTTATATGTTCATATTGTTATGAAACAATGATTGAAGCTGAATATGATCAAAATAATGAACCATTTGATCAATTAAATTCTCAATCAGATAATGAATCTATTAATCAATCTGATAATCAATCTGATAATCAATCTGATAATCAATCTGATAATCAATCTGATAATCAATCTGATAATCAATCTGATAATCAATCTGATAATCAATCTGATAATCAATCAAAAAGTGAATCAAACAGTGAATCAAATAGTGAATCTGATAATGAATCAGATATAAATGATATTACATTAATCTTAAACAAAATTTTAAAATTACAAAATAAAAAAAAAGAAATTAATAATAAAATTATAAAATTTAAAAAATTATTAAAAAATAATATCTAAATATCCTTCATATAATCTATAATTACTTTCAAATGTTATTTGATCACCATTATATAATTTTATTATAAATGATGTATTTAATGATTGACTATAATTTATATTATCTAATTTTATTGGCAATAAACTAAAAGTTCTTATATAATTTTCACTTTCATTATTTTTTAATTTAACATAAAAATAACATAAATTTTTTATATATGTTAAATCAAATATTACATTTATATTAAAACTATATATTTTTGTTTCTAATATATTTATTTCAGTAAAATCATTTGTATTATTTATTAAATTATTTTCACTATTTTCAAATAATAATTTATAATTCATTTTTATAAAACTTTCATAATTATTTATTATTTCTATATTATTATTATTATTTATTAAAGAAATTTCAAAATTATTTTCATTCATTTTATATATTTTAAAATTATCATTATTATTCATACGTATTAAATCACCAACATATATATTTGATAATTCATTTATATATATTTGATTACTATTTATTTCTCTTATATTATAATTTATAAAATTTAAATTTTTTGTTAATATATCTTTTTTTATATAAACACCTATATAATAATTCGTTTCTAAAATATTTGGTTTATCTATTAAATCATTATATGATAAATTATTTATTATCACTTTATTACTATTATTACCTATTATTATATTATTATCTAAAGTTTTAAATATACAATTATCTATATTTAATTTATAATTACTATTATATTCTATATCATTTCCTATTATAATTGGATTTAATAAATAATAATCAATACTTATATCATTATTATTATTAAATATATTATTTCCTACTGTTATTATATTTGTTGGATTTCCATTCAAAAATGAATTATTTCCTATTATTATTGAATCATTTATTCCTATTTTATCATTTATACTATTATTTATTGCATTATCACTACCAAGAACTATTGAATTTTGTCCAAATGTATTAAAATTATATCCCAAACATATATTATTATATCCAATACATTTTGCATCACCACCTATTATTATATTTTTACCTTCATCTACTGAATATTCAATTAATAAATCATTAATATCAATATCAATTGTATAATTAAATAAAAAATATTTATTATCATTAGTAACATTAATTATATTACTACTTAATATATATATAAAATTTATTTTATTAATATTATTTATAATTTTATCATTAAAAATAATATTATCATTCAAATATAAATTGTTTTTTTCTATTTTAATTTTATTTATATTACAATTATTTATACTTATATTACTATTATTAACACTTATTTCTGAATATTTAAAATCAATTTTTAAATTACTTGATAATTCTAATGAAAATTTGTACTTATTATGAGGACTATCTATTATATTATTAATTATATAATCAAATTCTATATTAAAATATGTATTTATTTCTTCATTTAATCTATAATCAATCACATTTGTATCTGATATAAATTCTGGTATATTATCAATTTGAAAATAATATTTATCTTTTTTTACTTTAAAATTTATTTTATCAAAAACTAAATCATAATTATCTTTATCAAAAAGAATTTTATATTCTATTATATTACAATTATAATTAAAACTATCATATTCTAAATTACATATTGATAATCCATCATATAAAAAAATATTTGAATTATTAACTTTTTTATTATTATTATATGAATAAATATCTAAAGTTTTAATTTTATATATATTTTCATATATATATTGAGTATTATATATTATTCTAAAAACATTAATTATATTTATATTTATTTTTATTACATTTTTATAAAAATAATTAAATTTATTTTTTGCTAATAATATTTCAAAATTATGACTTTCATTAAATTTATTATAATATAAATTATCTAAAATATAACCATTTTTTAATTCACTTAATAAATAAATTATATTATTATCATAATTTTCATATTTTATTAACGGTTTTAATTTATCATTTAAATTAAAATTATTAAATGGATATAAATCTATTGTAATTTCATTTGATATTAATTCTATATTATTATATATATTACTATTTATTACAATAAATTCATATCTATTAATATCATTTATTATATTAATAAATTCATAATTATTATTAATATTTATTATTTCATTATTAATTTTATCCCATTTAAAACCATTATTTTCCAAAGATTTTGTAATTGAATAATTAAAATTATTATTATTAAAATATATATATTCTAAATTTATAATAAAATTATATATTATTATTTTATAAGATTTTGTTATCTTATTTTCATCTTCATCTATAAATCTTATTTTTATTTCATCCGTATATGTATCATTTTCATTAAATAAAATATATTTAAATTTTTCTTTAAAATTATTTAAATTATCAAATATATTTTTATTTATATATCCATATTTTGGTGGTTTTTCTATATATATTTTATAATTATTATTTTCATAAAAATTTTCAAATTTATAAGTATTTTTTAATAAAAATATTTTAAATATTTTATTATTAAAATTATTATCTATCCATTCATTTAATATTGGTTTTATTATTATTTCTTTATCATTTATTATTAAATTTGTTTGATACTTTGATTTTATAAATAATGGATTATAAATTATACTATTTATTCTTATTATTTTTTTATTTCTATTTAATATTAACCATTCATCCGAATTTAATAAAGATAAATCATTTAAATCATCTATTTCATAAATATCTAATCTATTTCTATTATTTATATTAAAATATCTATTTAAATCTATTAAATTTAAATATAATAATATATTTTCATTATTTATATATACTTTTTCTATATTTATTATTCCTTCTTTTTTATAACTTATTCTATTTAATTTTATATTTTTTGAAAATTTTGAAAAAATAGAAATTTCATCTTTAATATCAATAATTGTAGTTAATTCAATAATATCTTCTGAAATATTTGAATATTCAGGATATTCATTAATAATAATAGATTCATTTTTATTATAAATTAATTTATTAACATATCCATATTTAGGTTGAGTTTTTATAAATATTCTATAATCTTTATAATTATCAATATCAAATGAAATATTTAATTTATTAATATCTATTATATTTTGAAATTCAATATTATCAATTAATATATATGGTTCACTAATTTGATAAACTATATAATCTTCAATTTCATTAATTTTATTTATATATTTATTTTCATAAACATCTGTTGAATTTGTAAATTTTGTAGAAATTTGTTTTTCTATATTAATTATTTTTATAATTTCATCATCTACATTATTATCTTTAGAATATTTATCTGGTCTTTTTAAATTATTTAATGAATTATATAATAAATTATTATTATTTTCTGGATTTATATTTAAATTTTTTAAATTTAATCTACTTTTTGATTTATTTTCATTTAATAAATTAAAATTATTTAATTTATTAAAAAATATATTATAATTATTTATATTTATATCATTTCCTAAACTAATTGATGATTTTGATTTATTATCTATATTATTTCCTAATATTATACTTCTATTTTTATTTTTATTATCATAACCTATTGATATTATATTATTATTACTATTCAATAATTCAATACTATTATTATTTCCTATTATAATATTTTTTAATCCATTTTCTATATTATTAAAATTATTTTTACCAATTGATATATTATTATAACATTTTTTTAAATTATTACCTAATTCATTTCCAAAAAATGAATTAAATGAACAATTAATATTACTATTTGCATTATTATAACCAAAAATAGTATTGTAATCACTATTATTTATATTAATAAATGATTTAGTTCCTGTTACAGTATTATAATTTGTTGTTCCTTTACTTAATGTTGCATTTTCTGAACCAATATAAACATTACCTTTACATTGAATTACATCATATCCAGTTTTATAACCTATAAAAATACTATCATATATTTCTTCGGCATCAAAAGCTACTTTATTTCCTATAAATACATTATTATTACCTGTTGTATTTTTACCCGCTGATTCACCTATTGATACTGTTTCCAAATCTCTTGTTGATATATCATTTAAATTATTTAAATTTGTTGAATTTGTAAAAGATTGATTAAAAATATTTGTCATATTACTATTTTATTTTATAAAAAATGATTTTATATTACATTTATATTTTAATGTCAATTCTTTGTAAAGATAATTGTATAGGTATTTGTCAAAATTCACAATGGAATTGTAAATTTTTACATAATAATTGTAAATTTGGTATTGAATGTAACAGAATAGATTGTAAATTTGGACATCCTATTAATCCCGAAAATAGAATTAAAATTAATAATATTATTAGATGTAATATTATTAATTATAATAAAGAATATTTATGTTCATATGGTATATTATGTATTAATTATAATTGCACTAATCATCATAAAATTAGTATTGAAAAACGTATTTTAATTAAAAATATTGTTAATGCTTATAAAGTATCATTTAATATTAAAAATAACAATAATGATTTAAAATTAAATCAAATTATTTTAGAAAAAGATATTGAATTAAAAAAATTAAAAGAAGAATTAGAATGTGTAAAAAATGAATTAAATAATGTTAAAAAAATTACATTTTTAAATGATATTGAAACACAAACAGATTATAATGAATTATATGAACCATTAAATTATCTTGATAATAATATTACTATTTTATATAAAAATAAACTTATTCGAAAATTAAATAATGATTTATTATTATTTAAAGATATTATTGAAATTCAGATATTAAAATCTGATATTATTTGTAATTATTTTAATATTTCTTTTAATAATAAAATATATTTAATTGAATATAATAATTATAATAAAATACAAATAATACCATATTATGAAGATAAAATTAATTTATATTTTGATCAAAAAATAAGTTTTAATAGTTTGGAAGATTTAATATTATTTTTAAAAAAAAAATGAAATTATTTTATTAATAAATATAAATGAATGAACAAATTATTAATAAAGAAAAAGATGATTTAATCATTAAAAATGCTAATTTAATATATTTTACTGAAGAAACTATATTAAATTTAAAAAAAAAATATAATTTTAGAAATTCTATAATTAATATTAAAGATAAAAATAATTATGTAAGTAAATTTAAAATTGGATTAATTTATTTTAATAATTCAATTAATATTGATGGATTTAATACTAAATGTTTAATACAAGCAACAACATATTATAATGATAGTATATTTGATAGATTATTTAATCAAAATTTTTATTATGGTAATATTTCTGGTATTGGATATATTGATAATGATTATTATAATGAACATGATATACAATTAATGTCTTATTTTAATTTGGAATAATTGATAAATTATATGGATTTGATTTTAATTGACTTAATGTATTTGGATCTAATCTATTTTCATATGAATTTAATTGTTCAGTTTCTTTTGTTATTCCACATCCATTTGTATTTGGGGGTAATTGATATATTCTTCCTACATTTCCTTCTGTTCTTTGTGAAATACTTTCACCAATTGTTTTATTACTTTTAACATTAACTTTTGAATTATGTATTTTTCCTAAATTAGATTGACCACCATTTGGTGTATGACCTGCTGCTATATTTATCGCTTCACGAGTTCCATCTATTTCTGCATTATTTACCGCTTCATGTGATATTTGATTTTTAACATCTGTTGTTAAAGTTCCCTTATAATCAATATGATTAAATTGACTATTTGTATTTTTTGCTTCTGGATTTGCTGATAAATATCCACCAAATAAACCTTCTAATATTCCACTAATAAATCCTTCACTTTTATATATTGTTGTTTGTTTTGTTGTTGTTTTTGCTACTAAATCTGGATCATAATATACTGTTCTATATGTTGTTCCACCAATATTTCTATATACATCTTTTATTGCTACTGTTTCTTTTGTTGTTGTTTTTGCCATATCATCTATTCCATAATATGTTCCATCACCTGCTTTTAAATTTCCATTATCATTATCATGTATTGTTGTCTCTTTTGTTGTTGTTTTTGCATCATCATGTAACATTGTATATGTTCCATCTTCTCCCTTTAAATTTAATTTATCACTATCATGAATTGTTGTTTCTTTAATTGTTGTTCTTGTTATATCTGAACTATCATGAACTGTTATTGCATCTGGCATTTGAGGATTCATATGACCTTCCTGCCTTGCCGCATCTACAAAATACTCTTTTATACTATGTTTCATTGTATCTAATACTGGAGATACTATTGCATCTACCATACTTGTTACATTTGATACTACTGTTTGAGTCTCATATGATTGACGTTCATTATCATATACTATTACATTTTCTTTATTATAATTATCACTTTCATGTTGCTTTAATACTGTATCTACTGCATTTCCTTGATATTCTTTATGAGTTATTGGAGCATTTGTTGCTTTTATATTTTCATTTGTTCTTACTGTTGGTTTTAATACTGCACCCGTTGTTGTAAATAAATTATCTATTGTATTCTCAAATACTGTTTCTGGTAAATTTTTTGTTAAATTATCTAAAGCTGTTCTTTTTCCTATTCTATTTGTTGGACCTTGAAATGGTATTCTAAAAGTTTTATTTCTTTGATCCGTTAATGGTTTATTTTTTTGAATATCAAATGGGGTTGCATATCTTAAAGTATCAGCTTGTTGAAACCCACCTACACCTGATGATGAATATCCTTTATTTAATCCAGGACCTACCCTTATTGGTTCTATTGGAAATTCATTATTTCTTATTGAAGAATTATTTAAACGAGATTTATAAAAATCATCATTATTTTTCATACCACATACTTGATCATCTATTGTTGGTTTAAACATTGCCGGAACCTCTTTTTTATTAATATATAATTCATCATTTCCTGTTCTTCTATTTGTATAATTTGACATTCTCTCTACTTCCGTATTTTGAGTTATTTTTCCCCTTAAATATGGTTGCATATTATTATGAAAATAATCATCATTTGATGTTGCTAATCCTGATAAATTATCATTTGTATCTAATACTTGTGCAAATTGAGATGCAAAAGCTGGTCGAGATACTACTCCCGTTTTCATTGGATTTTGAGCCCTATTATATTTATCTTTTGCCCTATTTAACTCATTTTGTTTTACTAATTTACCATAATTTGATTCATATATATTATTCATTGAAGAATCTACAAACATATTTACTTTTTTATTAATAATAAAAAAAAATTCACTATTTATATTATTATTAATTTATTCATAACTTTTAATATCATCATAAATTTTGTATTATTATTTTATGATAAATATAACAATTCATATGATCATAATTTATTCATACAATTTTGTATCGATCATTTGTTATTATTTTCTGATAAATATAACATTTCATATGATCATAATTTATTGATAAATTTTTGCATCGATCATTTATAAATATTTTCTGATAAATATAACATTTCATATGATCATAATTTTATTGATAAATTTTTGCATCGATCATTTATAAATATTTTCTGATAAATATAACATTTCATATGATCATAATTTTATTGATAAATTATACTTTCGTGATCATTTGTAAATATTTTTGTAAGTTTAACAGAATAATTATGATCATATGAAATGTTATATTTATCAGAAAAATAATAATAAATGATCGATGTTTAATTTTATCAATAATAAAAATAAAATATGTTTGAACAGAGTTCATAAAAAAAGTTAAAAATAAAAATTAAAAATCAAAAATAAAATTATAAATTAGAAATCTAAATGTTTATTTTAGAAATTAAAAATCTAAATGTTTATTTTAGAAACATAACTTTTAATATGATATAATAAACATATCTGAATAGAATTCATAAATAATTATTATGACCATACAATAGCATTAGTATGTGTAGTATTCACTGTGTTATTAATTATTTCAGCTTGAATATCACCTAAATATTCATGTCCAAAATATTCAATATCTACATATACACGAGATGATAATGGTACATTTACACCATTTGATCCCATTAATGTGGTAATTTGAGTTTTCCATTCAACTATTAATTTAAATTTTTTATCATCTAATCTTTCAATTTTAATATCTAAAAATCTATAATATTCATATTCAGAATCAAATAGATCTGCAATTGTTATTAATCCAGGTGTTGGAGGATCAGAACCGGTATTGTTTTGAGGACTAATAAAAGCCTCAAATCTTCTATAAGCAATTTGTCCATTATCACCAGAAATATGTAATTTAATTGACATTCTAAATCCAAAAGTATTATTACTACCATCTGATGTAAACGGATAGTTACTAATTGCTGTAATTGTACTATTTTGAGTTTCAGTATTATTAGTAACATTTAATCCACTTACTGAACCATCATCTAATGGATTAGATGCATATGCATAATCTCCATCTGTCTCACCATTATAATTTTTAAATTCAAATGTCATACCCGTTTCATAATAATCTCCCTCACGGGTTGCGGCTGTATCTGCAGCAGATTGATCCGATCCGTGTTGTATTTTACGTGTAAAACCATAAAATACACGATTAGTATTATTTTGTTTAATAAATACAACATCTCTAAGTGCTATACCTTTAGATCCAATATCACCATTTGCATTTACTTGTCCGTTTAATTGAGAATTAGTGCTCCAAACATCTAATTTATATCTTGGTTTATAAGTTCCAATACCAACATCACCTTGATTTTTAATAACAAATGGGGTTCCATCATATTCATCATCACCATTACGATTAGTATCATCAGGTAATGCTTGAACTATAATGTTACCGTTCATAGCATCAGGATGTGATGTGCATACATATGTATACGTTCCAACTTCATTAAATGTATGTGTTTGTGGAGAACTATTATCAACAGTAAAAACAGGAGTATCATCTGGTTCTTTAAGTTGAAATGGATGTCCACTAGTATTATTTGTAATTTGAATTGAATCTCCAACATAAATTGTAATGTCAGCTTGATTTGATATTTCTAAATTTGTTCTATCTGTTATATTAAATTCATATCCACTCATTGTTGTACTGTCTAAAAGTTTTAAAGCAAATGTTTTTGTTATAGGTTGAAATCTTTTATCTTCAACTAAAAATATATCAATATCATCAGCAGTTAAATTCCCAGCCAGTGCACCAGAGTCCTTAGCTAAATCTTCAGGTGAATTTTTATATACATGTAACCATGCTTTTAAATCTTTTTTAGTAGTTCCATCTGATTTATATTTTTTAACACCCATACCAACTCTACCAAAAGCATCAATTCTAAAAGGTGTTCTATCTTGATTATCAGCACAAAAAAATTCACATAAATTAAATCCTTCTGTTGATACTTTATTGGTTTGAACAACTGTTAATGCAGTTTTTGTTCCAGTATTATTAATTTCAAAAGCAGAAGTAGTTTCAACATTTGTATTAGTAACAATATTTGATCCTTCAGAATACATTTCAACATTACCAAAGATTTTAACAGTTCCATTAGATTCACCAATATGAATATTAGAACCATGCATACGAACATCTCTTAAAATATCAGAACCAATTTGAATTTTGCTATTATTATTATCTAATAAAAAGTAAGCTGGATCAGTAGGTGTTCCTAAACCAAAGGCAGCAGTAGCTAAATTTAATTCATCTACAGCATTAATTGTTATTTTACTTGCATCTAATTTAATATGGGCTGTTGTATTGTGTGGATCTAACTTAACACCATTACCAATTTCAATTAAAGCACCATAATTAGCCAAACTTCCATTATTTTTGCTATTATTTCCAGTATCATAGATGGTATCATCAATACCATCTTTAATTAAAAATCGAGTTCCATCATTATCATTATTAAATTTAATTTCTTCAGAATGTAATATAGTTGTGGTATCTTGATATCCGATTTTAATATCTTTAGAGTATAAATCAAAAGTAGAATTTGGTCTATCAGCTGTATTTTCATCATGTACATCAGTATTATCACTTTTATGAGTTGCACCAACAATAATATTTTCAGCAAATAAAGTCATATCAGTATTTTTTTGTCCAATTTTTATGGTTTCTCCATATACATCTAAAGTACTACCACTATAAGCATAACCAGCATTAGTTGTATTAGTATTATTAGCTCCATGATGATCAATATTATGATGATCATTTAAACCAATAAAAGTGTTTTTAGTATACATTTTGGTGGTAGAATCTTTTCCACCAGTTTTTAATTCACCAGCATAAAGTTTCATTTCAACTTTTGTATCAACAACATTATCTATTTCATTATCATATGTAGTTGTAAAATCTCTATTATCATCATTAGTTACACCAATTTTAATATCTTTACCATAAAGTTTAAAAGTAGTATCTTCTTGTCCAATTTTTATAGTTTCACCAAACATATCAACAGTTGTATTACTAACAGCTATTTCATCTTCATGACCTTCTTCATCATTTTTACTTATACCGATTTTAAGATTTTTACTATATAAATTCATTTTAGTATCTTTTTCACCAATTTTAACATATTCAGCATAAACATCAAAAGTACTACCGGGATAAGCTCCATTCCCTGATTGAATATGATTTCTTTCAATAGAAGTACTTACATCAGTAAGAGCAGTATTAATATTAATTCCTTGTGCAAAATTAGTATCACTTAATCCAATAACAGTATGTTTTCCATACATAGTAGTAGTAGTATCTTTTTCACCAATTTTAATATCTTCACCAAATATATCAACAGCTGAATTATTATAAGCAAATTTAACATGATCGGCTGTATTATGATTTCCTGTATTTGCTGATGCATTATCAGAATCTTGATTACCAGCAGTTCCTATTTTAATATTTTGACCATCAACATTTATTGTATTTCCCATTCTTCCAATATTAATTTCATTTTTAATAATATTTGCATCACCATTTGTATCAGTTAATTCGGTAGTATTTGTTTGAGGTTTATATGTATAAGTATCTTCTGCTGGTCTTGTATCACCTCCAGTACCACTTGGATGACAAAATATATTTTGAACAATTAATTCATCAGTCCATGTTCCACCAAGAATACGAACTTGACTATCTATACCTTCTTTATCATTATAATTATTTTCAACTTCTAAGTTATTTGTGCCAATAACAATACATTTTGATGGTTGATTTAATTTTCCATCAGCTTTTGGAAAATTAGGTGTATTAACGCTATTATCAATATTTAATACTTTATTAACTGAATATAAATAAGTACTACTCATTGTTTTATGATATAATGATTTTTTAGAATTATTTCATTAAACGCATTATATAAATTTTAAACGCATTTTGAATTTATATATATAAATACAAATCTTTAAATAAAAAGTAATAAAGCGTAATTATATAGAATAAAAATTTGTAATTAATGTTAAGATGTTAAATGTAGATATAGAAAAAGGATATAATTTAACAAAAAATAGTTTAAAATCAAAATATAAAATTAATGAATTACAAAATATAGAAACAAGTATAGAAATATTGTCAAAAAATGAATTTAATAATTTAGTAAATTTAAGTTTTCCGATAATTTCATATGTTTTTGATAAAACAGATATAATAGAAAATTATGGTTCATTATTAAATTATAATACAACAATAGATAGTTCAAAAAATATAGTAAAAAAAGATGATAATTTGATGCATATACCATATAGTATAAGTTGTGATACAAATTTTAATATAAATAAAAAGATATTAAATAATTTACTATTAAATTTTACAATTTCAATATGGATAAAATTATCTGAGAATGATATATTAGAAGTAATAAATATAAAGAATGATACAAGTTATTTGAGAGTTTATATAAATACTGATAATAAATTATATGTAACATTAAATAATAAAACAAATGATAATGGTATATTAATAACACGAAATATATGGATTCATATATTATTAATAAAAAAGGATAATAAGTTAGATTTATATAAAAATAATATAAAATATGAAAATTTGATTAAAGATATAGATGAATATAATATTGTTATTTTAGATAATAATATAGTAGAATTAGGAAAAAATATAGAATATTTAGATTTAAGAATATTTGATTATAATGTAATTGAAAATATAGATTTATTTTATAAAATAGGAAAACCATTAAATGTTATTATAGGTAATAAAATAAATATAATAAATAATCATCATTTAAAAAATAATATAGATAAAGATTATATTTTTCCATTAATAAATATTTCAGATAAAATAAAATTAACAATATGTTTTTGGTTATTAAATAATTCAATAAATGATAATATATTACTAATGGAAGTTATCCATATAATACTCATAGAAATGTCATTATATCCTCTAAAAATTATTTACCACATACAGTTCAATTTGCAAATGATTTAAATAATTCTGGAGGTGGTAGACCACTTATATCATTACAAGGCTGGAATATTAATAATAATGATTTATATTCTGAACATTCAACACCTACATTACAAAATAAACCTTATTATGTTTTTATTAGAAATTCCAAAATTGATAATAATTATACTATTAATTCAACTGATACTCAAATTAATTTTAAATTTAATCAATATATTACAGATAATATTATCAATAATTATTCATCTGTTATTTTAAATGATACTAATAATTTTGATTATATTCAAACTATAAATACTAATACAAATACAAATACTAATACTAATACTAATACTAATACTAATACTAATACTAATACTAATATTAATACTAATACCAATACTAATACTAATACTAATACTTATACTAATACAAATACTAATACTAATACCAATACTAATACCAATACTAATTATTATTAAAAAAAATAATTTTAAATTTTAATAATTTATACTTAATAAATTTATATTTGATTTTTTAAATATTAATTTTTCAATACCATTTATTATACTATTATTATCATCTTCTGATATAAATATAAAATTTAGATATGAATAATCCATTAATATTAATATTATATCCATATTATTTTTCAATATAAACTCTGACAATTCTTTTTTTACTATTTCTATTTTATTTATATTTAATGGAAATAATATATTGTTTTCATTCAAAAATTTACGGATTTTTAACATTTCTTTATCAAATTGTTCTGAATTTAAAATCATTGATTCTTTATCAAATACTTTACAATTTTTTTTTAAAAGTGTATATAATTTTACTTCATTTTCTTTTGGTCTCGGATACATACATATAGGTTCATAAGGATATGATTTTATATAAATTGACATTTAATAATTTTTAAATATTTTATCATTTTTATATCATTTTATTTTTTTAAAATACTATTAAGAATATTATTTTTTGCTAAACTTATAAAATCATTCTTCATATTTTTTAGATTTATTACATTATTATTATTCCATGATTCATTTGCAATATTTCCAAACTTCATTGATTTATTACCTGTTTGTAGATTATTATCAACATCATAAAATATTACAATATCTTCATTCAATGTTATATATTTTTTACAATTAATAATTCTTTCTTCAATATTAATTGGAATACTAATAGCACGTGTTTCAACTTTTTTACTATTACCACCTGGTATAAATTCAATATTTTTATTTTTATCCAATATAATATTATTATTTTTAATTTTAAATGATCTCATCATGATATCATTTGGACAAATTACAATATAATTATTACCTTCTTTACGTAAAAATATACAATATGTTCCATTTAAATAAACATATTGTGATTTAATACAATTTTGAATAATACATATATCAAAAGAATGAAAAGTCATTATTATAATTAATGATATATAATCATTTTTTAAATCTAAAATTATTTTTTTAAAATCTAAAAATTAAAAATTAAAATTTGTTTTTTTAAATCTAAAAATTAAAATTTAAAAATTGTTTTTTAAAATCTAAAAATTAAAATTTAAAATTTGTTTTTTAAAATCTAAAATTAACATTTTATATGATCATAATTTTATTGATAAAATTTTGCATCGATCATTTGAAATATTTTTTTTGATAAATATAACATTTTATATGATCATAATTTTATTGATAAAATTTTGCATCGATCATTTGAAATATTTTTTTTGATAAATATAACATTTTATATGATCATAATTTTATTAATAAAATTTTGCATCGATCATTTGTAATTATTTTTCTGATAAATATAACATTTTATATGATCATAATTTTTTTGATAAATAATACTTTTGTGATCATTTGTTAATTTTTTTGTAAGTTTAACAGAATAATTATGATCATATGAAATGTTATATTTATTAGAAAAATAATTTCAAATGATCGATGCAAAATTTTATCAATAATTAAAATAAAATATGTCTGAAAAAAGTTCATAAAAAAAGTTAAAAATAAAAATTAAAAATCAGAAATAAAATTAAAATTAAAAATTTAAAATATAAATTTATAATTTTTTTTTATTTTATTTTATTATAAATAAATGAAAGTTGTTTTACAAAATGTATCAGGAAGAAATAATAAGTGTTTTTATTATGCTTTTTTAGGAGCTGCAAGAGATTATTTAAAAGAATGTAAATTTTTTAAAACAAATAAAAAAAAAATAAATGTGGATTTTTTAAAACAAGAAAATCTAAATTTGAATAGAATTAAATCAAATCCAACACAATTAACTTTATTTCAAATTTATGTATCAAACATTTTTGAACTTTACCGAAACATTAAAATTGGAATAGAAACTGAAAATAATATACAAAGTTTAAGTTCTTATGATATTACTGATACATCCAGAGAAAATATAACAAAAATAATAAGTAATGCAGGAATGGAGAAAGAAAAAATAAAAAAAATAAAAGAAATTCTATTAAAAACTCAAAATTTAGCAAGAATTTTAAGTATAGATGAAAATATTTGCAAGTTATTTTTTATTAAATATGAAAAATTAATATATTATGATTTTATTATTGATGATGACAACTTAATAAATCCTATTCTTAAAGAATTTATAGAAATACAGACTAAATATTATACTTATACAACAAAACTAGAATTAAAGTTTTTTATAAATTTTTTAAATGAAAAATGTTCTGAAATTGAAATAAAAACTATTTCATTTCGAAGAAATGGAAATCTTGATTTCCATGAAAATAATGAAGAAACTAGAAATTATTTTTATTTATATTTACAAGGTTTTTTTAACGATATATTACAGGATAAAAATAAAGAAAAAACATATGTTTTTTTATTTACTACAGATGTTCATTATAGATTTTTAATTTTAAATAATAAATCTATATTTACATTTCAAGATATTTCAGATTTAAATAAAAATTTGTTAGATAGATCCGAAGCATTTGAGTTTACAAATATAGATAGTATAAATAGTGATTATGGTAAATCAATAGATTTTTCACCAGAATCAGAACCAAATTTAATAGATTTTTCACCAGAATCAGAACCAAATTTTCCATTAGCTCAACAATTACCTTCATCGTCACCTGGTGCAAAAACAAAAAAATCTTCAAAAAAAGTTCAAGCATCTCCGAAGAAGTCTGACTTACCGAAAGATTGGGCGCAATTAAAGGACGTGTCACCAGAATGGAATGAATTAGTATATGATAGGTCGTCCGGATCGGATCAGTATGGTGTACCGCAAAATTGGGAGAAATTTAAGGGGTCAACAAGTAAATCACCTGAATTAGC
>Ga0222719_10000718_pt1 | contig 33098 bp, 30 predicted proteins | sample C33_34DmetaG_FD_165039 | JGI IMG/M metagenome (GOLD analysis project Ga0222719, IMG submission 165039) | Estuarine water microbial communities from San Francisco Bay, California, United States - C33_34D | ecosystem: Environmental > Aquatic > Marine > Unclassified | place: USA: California... | reverse complement strand
TAACTGAGCCAAATGAATGGCGGGGTTATGAAAGTTGAAATTATCTTGTACCGCCACGAGTATCTTACCAATTTTTCGTCCCCCTTCAACCCGATTCCAACTGGTGTCAATCCCGTCAAACAAGTCGTTGTTTTGCGGTAGTGGTCCGTTGATCAACTCCACGTACTCAGTAGAACTCCCACGCTGACTTAGTCTCCCAAAGCCTTGAGACAGGTGTTGACTACTAGCTTGTGCGGCGATTTCGTTGTTTGATAGGCCCGTTTTAGGATCAAAACTTCCAATGTCAAACATCACTAACTTGGACTTATCAGCCTTTTCGAAATTTTCTTGACTGCCGTAGAACCACCAGGAGGTGTTGAAAAATTGACGATATGGCGTCCAGACTTCAGTGAGGTCCAATTGCTCAACTGCAAAGTCATCGCGCCCGGCCAAATCGAAGGCTTCTACACTGGCCATGGCCGATCCAGTGTGGTGGCCATGAGTGCTTCCTGGCGTACGGTGGTCAAATCTGTTGATAATCACATCGGGTTTAAAATTTCTTATGGTCCAAACTACGTCTTTAATGATGGCCTCTTTGTTCCAGATAGCAAAGGCTTCATCAGGATGCTTTGAATATCCAAAATCATTGGCTCTAGTAAAAAACTGTTGACCACCGTCTGTGCGTCTGGCGGCAAGTAACTCTTGGGTGCGAATAACACCAAGGAGTTCGCGTAACTCTGACCCAATGAGATTTTGCCCGCCATCGCCTCTGGTAAGGGAGAGATAGCCTACGCGTGCATTGCTGTGATTGGACAAGTACGAAATGAGTCTGGTATTTTCATCATCGGGATGGGCAGCGACATAGAGAACACTGGCCAAGGTGTTGAGTTTCTGAAGTGCCTTGTAAATCGACACGCTACTTTGGGGTGTCGGATTTTGAGATTGCATAAATTGACAAGAGCACAAACCGATAAAAGTGAACAACACTGATTGGAAAAACCGCATATGGTAATGATTAGGTCGTAAAAATAGGGAATCTGAAACTTTGACGATAAAATATCCTAAATTTGTAATGTAAACTTTAACAAATAATAGTGGAGTTAGCCATTTTAGCGAACGGTTGTTTTTGGTGTACAGAGGCAGTATTTCAGCGCTTGGAAGGCGTTCTTGAGGTTAAATCGGGTTATACGGGAGGTTTTGTCAAGAATCCACCTTATCGCGAGGTCTGCCAGGGTAGAACTGGGCATGCCGAAGCGGTTAAAATTACCTTTGATCCCCATTTAATTTCCTTTAAAAAACTTTTAGAACTATTTTTTGCTACTCATGATCCTACCACCCTAAATAGACAAGGACATGATTTGGGCAGTCAATACAGATCGGGAATCTTTTATACTTCTGAGGCACAAAAGACGATAGCTGAAGACCATATCACAGCATTGACCACTAGAATGGTCTTTCAACAACCCATTGTAACTGAAGTCACACCCTTCGATGTTTTTTACGAGGCCGAGACGGAGCACGATAACTACTACAACGACCACCGCGACCAAATGTACTGCCAACTTGTGATACAACCTAAGGTGGAAAAAATAGAAAGTATTTACCAAGATCTGCTTAAATCATAACGCTTAACGGCCTATAGTTTCAGTCCGAAACGCTTGAGCATCTTCTTTTGAAAGCTCCAAAAGAATTGAAACTGTCCAAAAATAGCGGCGAAAAACATCAAAAAAAACTGATAAAAAATAAAACTACCCAAAACAACAAGGGTCCAGTATAACCATGCGGGGAAGTTGTCTAAGGTCAAGCCTATAAAACTCATAAAAGGTCTGCTCACCAGCGCTGCAGCGGAACCCGTGAAGGCAAAGACAATGAAAATGGCAATCATTTCAAATCGGTAGTTTACTGCCCATTTGGCTGCCAGTTTTTCGATGATCCAAACGGAAATTTTCAACCCAATAAAAAACATGACCACCGTTGAGATGATAATGGCCAAAGCGGGTAGGTCTTGAAAAAATCTCAAGCTGAGCCTCATGCACATCAACATGAGCAGCAATACTCCAAAAATGGGCCAGAACAGTTGCCAGTTGTTTTGAATATCCCATTTGGCTTTAAATGATTTCATAATAGGTTTTTGGGGAACTAACTATTGGATTTAAGGATGGATACAATTTGTTCTGCTAACTCCACGCCAATCCTATCTTGGGCTTCTAGAGTGGCCGCACCAATATGCGGAGTAAGGGATGTATTGGGCTGCATCAACACTTGAACTGCCGGTATTGGTTCGTTTTCAAAGGTATCCAAACAGGCGAAGGCCAGTTTACCACTGTCCAAAGCTTCAACTAAAGCGACCTCATCGATGACCCCACCTCTGGAGGCGTTGACGATGCCAGATCCCTGTTTCATCATATCGATTTCTTTCTTTCCAATGACATATTCTTTTTGAGCTGGCACATGCAATGTGACGAAATCGGCTTCTTTCAAAATACTTTCAACGGATTGAGACTGAATCGCCACGTTGATGAACTGCCCGTTGTAGAATTCCACTTTTACGGATGACTCGTTAATGTATTTGTCGCTCACAATTACCTTCATGCCCACGCCCAAAGCTATTTTAGCTACCTCGTGACCGATACGACCAAAACCAATAATTCCCAAAGTTTTTCCGCGAAGCTCTCGACCCTTGGCATAGGATTTTTTTAATTTATTAAAACCGCTATCGCCTTCTAGAGGCATGTTGCGGTTGGCATCGAAGAGGAATCTTACTGCTCCAAAAAGATGAGCAAAAACCAACTCAGCTACAGAAGAGGAGGAAGCGGCTGGGGTATTGATGACATGCTTGCCCATCGATCGGGCATAATCAACGTCTATATTATCCATACCTACACCACCACGACCGATGATTTTCAAATTGGGACAGGCGTCAATCAAATCTTTTCTCACTGTGGTAGCACTGCGAACAAGAAGCACGGCTACCTGCTCTTCATTGATGAAGTTCATCAATTGTTCTTGAGCAACGCTTGTTGTCAATACTTTAAATCCATTCGCTTCCAGCGCATTCTGACCACTTTTTGAAATGCCATCGTTGGCTAATATTATCATAATTTTATCCTTTTCTGTTGAATTCATTCATTACTTCGGCTAAAACGAGAACACTCTCGTAGGGCAGTGCATTATACATGGAAGCACGGTAGCCACCAACCACCCGATGTCCATTGAGCCCGTTGATACCTGCGTCTTTGACCATTTGACCAAAAGTTTCGGCATCTGCACCAGCAGCTAATGTAAAAGTGGCATTCATCGCTGAACGATCTTCTTTGGCTGCAAAGCCAATATAGAGCTCGGATTGGTCAATGGTATCATAGATCAATTGAGCCTTGCGCTGGTTTTCTTTTTCAATAGCTTGAATACCTCCCAAATCTATCAGCCATTGCATGGTAAGTAGGGAGACGTAAACGGCAAATACTGGAGGTGTGTTAAACATACTCTCCTTGTCGATATGGACTTTATAATTCATCATCGAAGGAATATTTCTAGATACTTTGCCAAGAACTTCCTCTTTGACAATAACAAGAGTTGTTCCAGCTGGTCCCATATTTTTTTGCGCCCCAGCGTAGATCAAATCGAATTTAGAAAAGTCGAGTGCGCGTGAAAATATATCACTACTCATGTCGCAAACTAAAGGCGATGCTGTTGGAAAATCGTGCAGTTGGGTCCCATAAATGGTGTTATTGGAAGTTACATGAACGTAGTCCAAACCTTCTGGAATGGCATAGTTTTTTGGAATATGATTGAAGTTAGCTTCTTTTGAGGAGGCCAATTCGAGAATAGTTCCAAAGTTTTTAGCTTCTTTAATGGCATTATTCGACCAAGTACCAGTATTCAAATAACCTGCCTTGTTTTCCAATAGATTATAAGCAGCCATAATGAATTGCATGCTTGCACCGCCTTGAAGAAAGAGGGCTTGGTAACCTTTGTCTTGCAAGCCTAAAAGCTCTAAAGACAAATTACGTGCCGATGCCATAATATCGACAAAGGCAGCGCTTCGGTGAGAAATTTCGATCAATGATAGGCCACTTTGATTATAATCGACCACACCTTCGGCAGCTTTATGCAAAACCGACTGAGGCAGAATACTGGGTCCTGCACTAAAATTATGTTTTTTCATAGGAGGCAATTTTTAAAGTGTAAATATCTTCATTTCTTTACACTAAGCGACTACTAAAAGAATAAAAAAGTCTTAGGTTTTTAACAAGAATTCAACAGTGTCAACACCATCAGCAAAATCAGAGAGTGCGGGCTGTTGGGAACTGCCAAAAGCATTATAATTTCGTCCTACAATACACTGAATAAACTCTTGATCTTGGTTTAGCTTTTGACGAAGCAAATCTTCGTCTTTGTAAGATTCCCAATGCAACACACCAATAGGTGAACTGTATTGAGTTGACTCTTTTAATAATAAAAACCCATTGTCTAGTAGATCAGTACCGTTGAGGAGCTCTATGGCCTTATGATAATCGTAATTATTGGCGTATTTGTGATGATTAATAACCTCGTGATATTCGTAAATACCCCCAAAAAAGTCCTGAAAATCGTAATGCTCAGGAACCATTAATTTGGTCACATTGCGACAGCCTAAGCCAAAATATTGAAATACATCATCGGCTAATTTGGTGAAATCTTCAACTGTTTCTTGGCCAGTCAGAACGGCAACACTGTTTCTGTTTTTTCGGAGGATATGAGGATATTTACTGAAATAATAGTCGAAATAACGTGCTGTGTTGTTGCTGCCAGTGGCGATTACCATATCAAATCCTTGGAACTTTTCTTTTGTAAAAACTACACGACTAGCTAAATCTGGATCTGTTTGAGCTAATACACTAACCAAATAGGGTATAAGAATAGCGTCTTGTGATGATAATTTTACAAGGGCATTATGGCCAGATATCAAGACAGAGAGTAAATCGTGAAAACCTACCAATGGGATATTGCCAGCCATTACAATAGCCACTGTTTTGGCTTCAATGGCTGTCATGTCATAGGACGATACCCAATTGGTCAACTGGGGAGTTGATAACAACTGCCCCCAGCTGCTTAAGGCAAAGCGGACATTGCTGGGTGTGAACCAAGGGTTAAGAACCGTTGCTTTTTGGATCAATTCTTCGAATTCTTGTGACGGTACGGTAGCGCTGTTTTCAGCATCTAGGACGTATCTCAGTCTTTCGCCCAATTTACTGAAAGCGTCTATGCGTCTGTCTAATGTCATTCAGGTTCTTGTTTATTGTTCTGTTTGGTGGTATGTTTGCATGCAAAATTAATCATTAAAACGGATTAGACGTATGGCTATCATTATCACCGAAGATTGCATCAATTGCGGGGCTTGCGAGCCCGAATGCCCCAATACGGCCATTTATGAAGGAGCCGACGATTGGCGGTATAAGGATGGCACAAGTCTTTCGGGTGAGTTGGTACTTACCAACGGCAAGCGGGTTAACGCAGATGATGCTCAGGAGCCGATCAGTAACGAATTCTATTATATCGTTCCTGACAAATGCACAGAATGTAAAGGTTTTCATGACGAGCCTCAATGCGCTGCGGTATGTCCTGTAGATTGTTGTGTGCCCGACGAAAACCAGGTCGAAACAGAAGAAGTGTTGCTAGGGAAACAACGTTTTATGCACCCTGATTAATGCAAAACAAACCCATTCATTTATGAAAGCAGGAATCGTTGGCCTTCCAAACGTTGGCAAATCAACATTGTTTAATTGTTTGTCTAATGCCAAAGCTCAGAGTGCAAATTTTCCATTTTGTACCATCGAGCCCAATGTTGGCGTGGTCAATGTACCAGACCCCCGACTGACCCAATTGTCTGAATTAATTAACCCTGAACGCGTTGTTCCAGCGACTGTGGAAATTGTGGATATCGCTGGTTTGGTGAAAGGCGCAAGCAAAGGCGAGGGATTGGGCAATCAGTTTTTGGCGAATATCCGCGAAACCGATGCCATTTTACACGTGTTAAGATGTTTTGATAATGACAATATTGTTCATGTGGACGGTGGGGTTGATCCCATTAGGGATAAGGAAACCATCGACATGGAGCTCCAATTGAAAGATCTAGAGACAGTTGAAAAGAAACTCGAAAAGGTAAAAAGAGCCGCCAAAACAGGTAACAAAGAGGCTCAAAAAGAGTTGGAGATTTTAACTCAAATTCATGATACCTTAAGCCGGGGCGAATCTGTTCGAAGTATGACTTGGAGCGAAGAGGAGTATATGTCATTGGTCAAGCCACTACAATTAATTACGGACAAGCCAGTTATGTATGTTTGTAATGTCGATGAGGGGTCTGCGGTGTCCGGAAATGCCTATGTTGACAAAGTCAAAGTAGCTGTGCAAAGCGAAAACGCAGAAGTTCTGGTCTTGGCTGTGGGTGTCGAAGCCGACATCAATGAATTAGAGGACTTCGAAGAACGCAAAATGTTTTTGCAAGATCTTGGTTTGGAGGAAGCAGGAGCTGCGAAGTTGATTCGATCGACTTATCGATTGCTCAAACAGCAAACCTATTTCACAGCAGGTAAAAAAGAAGTAAGAGCCTGGACAGTGCCTATTGGTGCTTCAGCTCCTCAGGCCGCAGGCGTGATTCATACCGATTTTGAGCATGGTTTTATTCGTGCAGAGGTAATTAGTTTCAGTGACTATATCCAATACGGTAGCGAGTCCAAAGTAAAAGAGGCTGGTAAAATGCGGGTAGAAGGCAAGGCCTATCCTGTAAAAGATGGTGATGTGATTCACTTTTTGTTTAATGTATAAGCTGACTTGGTTCGTATTTTAATTACCGCCACCCCAACCTATATAGTGAGAAGTAATGCTCAAGACTCGCTGGCCGATGATTGGGCATGAGCGCAACCCATTCCAGAAGTCGTTTTTAGGGGTTCGATTATTGGCCACCAATCACTAAAAAAATCGAATGGATTTCGGGATAATAAGCTGCGAATTAATTACCTTTCTACATGAAATTTATGATGATGAAAAAGATTATAATCAGTACAATATTAGCATTGTTATCTGTTTCATTGACTTACAGTCAAACCTATGCCGCTCATGGTATGGTGGTGTCTGATGACACTAATGCGTCACAAGTAGGCGTTGCTATCCTCAAAAAGGGAGGTAATGCTGTGGATGCTGCCGTAGCTACTTCTTTAGCCTTGGCGGTAACTTTACCCCAAGCTGGGAACATTGGTGGTGGCGGTTTTTTGGTTTATATGCCCGTTGACGGTGAGGTAACAACCATAGATTTTCGTGAAAAGGCACCTTTATCAGCCACTGAAGATATGTTTTTGGATGCTGAAGGTGTATTGATTCCTGGTAGCAATCATAAAGGATTGAAAACTGTTGGCGTGCCGGGAACGGTAGCGGGGCTTTATTTAACACATCAAAAATATGGCCAGTTGTCTTGGGCTGATTTGGTGCAGCCGGCTGTCGATTTGGCCGCAAAAGGCGTACCGCTAAATTACACCTTAGCATCGCATGCCAAAACCATTGCCCAATCCGATAGCCCAGACTTCTTAAAACATCTGTATACCGACCAAAATGGGTCCGTTTTAGATTTTGGAGATGTTTGGCAACAACCAGCGCTGGCCAAAACCTTGGCCATTATTAGAGATCAGGGTGCTGATGGCTTTTACAGAGGCGATGTAGCGCGCGCATTGGTGGCCTATATGGAAACCAACGGTGGATTGATTTCAATGCAAGATTTGATAACGTATGAGGCTGAAGAAAGACAGGCGGTTAAAGGAACCTATAAGTCCTATAATATCTATTCTATGCCACCACCCAGCTCTGGTGGGGTGGCCTTGGTAGAAATGATGAATATGTTGGCATTGGTTGATCTTGACAGTATAGCGTTCAATACAACTGCCTATTTCCATCTACTCACTGAGGTTATGCGCCGAGCTTTCGCCGATAGGGCCGAGTTTTTAGGTGATCCCGATTTTAACGATACCATGCCTATTGACCGATTGACATCAAAGACTTTTGCACAGCAGCGCATGGCACATTTGGATTGGAATCAAGCTAGTGTCAGCGATCCGGTGAAATTTGGACAGATTTATGATGGGGAAAACACAACCCATCTTTCTGTAGTTGATGTGGAGGGCAATGCTGTTTCACTAACTTATACCCTGGAGCAGTCCTATGGCTCTGGTATGGGCAGTCCAGAATTGGGATTTTTATTGAACAATGAAATGGGCGATTTTAACCCTCAATACGGTTATACAGACCGCGGTTGGTTGATTGGTACTGCGCCTAATAAAATTGAACCCGGCAAGCGTATGTTGTCCAGTATGACGCCCACCATTGTTGCTAAAGAGGGTAAACCCTATTTGATTATCGGTAGTCCTGGAGGACGCACCATTATCAGCACAGTTTTTCAAACGGTATTGGCTGTTTTAGCCTATGACATGCCGCTGCATGAGGCCATAGAAGCGGTAAAAATTCATCACCAATGGTTTCCCGATGAATTGATTTATGAAAAAAACAAGCTGTCTCCCGATCTGGTCAAGGCGCTCGAAATCATGGGGCATCAGCCCGTGTCTCGAGATCAACTGGGTCGGTTGATGGGTATTTTGGTGGATCAAGTGCGCATTGGTGCTGTGGATTCGTCCAGTCCCGACGGTGCGGCTATTGGTTATTAAACGCTAATCAGTCCCTGGAGGGCAAGCACATCATTGTTAAGGATACCCTCTGACAGTATTCTAATCCCCGGTCTTATAAAAGATTTTTCCATGTTTTGCCGGACACAAGGGCTATTGAAGTTTTTAAAACCAATTATCAATGGAATTGGAACGCTGTCAACGACAAGTATGGTCAGTTTAATATGGGGGTATTGGAGTCAAGGTATGTTTAACAAATTGAGTTGTATTGTTAATTACTTTAGCTGCCTCATCTTGCGTCCTTAGTGGGCTTCATATATATTTGCATCTTTCTGTCACCAGTACCTATGAGTCAAACAGCCTATAACGAAGATCACATCCGCTCCCTCGATTGGAAGGAGCACATACGGATGCGCCCTGGGATGTATATTGGCAAGTTGGGTGACGGCTCCACACCCGATGATGGCATCTATATTCTGCTCAAAGAAGTTTTGGACAATGCCATAGACGAGTTTGTCATGGGTGCGGGTAAGACCATTGAAATTGCCATCCGGGACCAATCGGTTACTGTAAGGGATTACGGCCGTGGTATTCCCTTGGGAAAGGTTGTTGACGTGGTGTCAAAAATGAATACTGGGGGCAAGTACGATTCTCGAGCCTTTAAAAAGTCCGTCGGTTTGAATGGGGTAGGGACCAAAGCAGTTAATGCGTTGTCTAATTATTTCAAAGTAGAGTCTGTTCGCGATGGTTTGTCGGCAGTGGCAGAATTTGAGCAAGGCAACCTGACGTCCAACATTCAGCCTTCCGAATCGACCAAACGTCGGGGAACTTCGGTTACATTTGTGCCCGACAGCAGTATATTTAAGAATTTTAAATACCGCAATGAGTATGTGGCCCGCATGCTCAAAAATTATGTCTATCTCAATCCTGGGCTAACTATTGTCTTCAACGGAGAAAAGTATTTTAGTGAAAATGGCCTGAAAGACCTACTGGTGGATAATACCAATGCCGATGATTTGCTCTATCCCATCATCCACCTGAAAGGAGAAGATATTGAGGTGGCTCTGACTCACAGCAAAACCCAGTACAGTGAAGAGTATCACTCTTTTGTCAATGGTCAAAACACCACACAAGGCGGGACTCATTTAGCGGCTTTTCGCGAGAGTTTGGTTAAAACCATTCGTGAATTCTACAACAAAAACTATGAAGCGGCAGATGTCCGCAAGTCTGTGGTGGCAGCCATCGCCATTAAGGTCATAGAGCCCGTTTTTGAAAGCCAAACCAAAACCAAATTGGGCTCTACAGATATGGGTGGCGATTTGCCTACTGTGCGGACCTATATCAACGATTTTGTTAAAACGCATTTGGATAATTACTTGCATAAAAATCCTGAGGCGGCCGAGAAAATTCAAAGGAAAATTTTACAAGCCGAACACGAGCGCAAGGAATTGTCAGGTATCCGCAAATTGGCCAAAGATCGCGCCAAAAAAGCCAGTCTGCACAACAAGAAATTACGAGATTGCCGGATTCATTTTGACAATCTGAAGAGCGATCGTCGGTTGGAGTCTACACTGTTTATTACCGAGGGTGACTCGGCGTCGGGAAGTATTACCAAATCTCGAGATGTCAATACTCAGGCGGTGTTTAGCCTCAGGGGTAAGCCTTTGAATTCCTATGGCATGTCTAAAAAAATCGTTTATGAAAACGAGGAATTCAATTTGCTTCAAGCGGCTTTAAATATCGAGGAAACCATTGAGGATTTGAGATACAACAATATCGTTATCGCCACCGATGCCGATGTTGATGGGATGCACATTCGCTTGTTGTTAATCACTTTTTTCTTGCAGTTCTTTCCTGAATTGATCAAAGAGGGACACTTGTATATTCTTCAAACACCGCTATTTAGAGTAAGAAACAAAAAGGAGACGATTTATTGCTATTCGGATGAGGAGCGTCAGGCGGCCATTGCCAAGCTTTCTCCTAAGCCCGAAATTACGCGCTTCAAAGGATTGGGAGAGATCAGTCCCGATGAGTTCAAGCATTTTATCGATGAGGACATTCGTTTAGACCCTGTTATGCTCGACCGGGATACTACCATTGAATCGATGTTGGCCTTTTATATGGGTAAAAACACCCCGACCCGTCAGGAGTTTATTATAGACAATTTGAAAGTCGAATTGGATATTGTCAAACCAGAATCCACCAGTGAAAGTCTTTAAAGGATGAGTGAGGAGTTGAACAACATACCGGAAAACCACAGCGCTAGTGAGACCATCACTAAGGTTACTGGCATGTATAAAGACTGGTTTCTTGACTACGCCTCCTATGTCATCTTAGAGCGAGCTGTGCCTTCCATTGAGGATGGGTTTAAGCCTGTGCAGCGCCGCATCATGCAGTCACTAAAAGACTTGGATGACGGCCGTTACAACAAAGTGGCCAATATCGTTGGACATACCATGCAATACCACCCCCACGGCGATGCCAGTATTGCCGATGCCATGGTACAGATTGGCCAAAAAGACTTATTGATAGATACCCAGGGTAACTGGGGAAATATTTTAACTGGGGACAGTGCTGCTGCTTCTCGATATATCGAAGCCCGACTGTCTAAATTTGCCTTGGAAATTGTCTTTAACCCGAAAATCACCAACTGGCAAGCGTCCTATGATGGCCGTAGAAACGAACCTATCAACCTTCCTGTTAGGTTTCCTTTGCTCTTGGCGCAAGGTGCCGAGGGTATTGCAGTAGGTCTATCGACCAAAATACTGCCGCACAATTTTTTAGAGCTTATCGACGCTTCCATCAAGCATTTGGAAGGCAAAAGATTTACCATTCTTCCCGATTTTCCAACTGGAGGTATTGCCGATTGCTCCAATTACAATGATGGTGAAAGAGGCGGTAAGGTAAGGGTCAGGGCCAAAGTGGGCCAATTGGACAAATCGACTTTGGTGATTACCGAAGTGCCATTTGGCACTACTACAGGATCGCTCATTGATTCTATCTTAAAAGCTAATGAGAAGGGTAAAATCAAGATTAAGAGAATTGAGGATAATACGGCAGCGGAGGTTGAGATTCTTGTGCACTTGCCCACTGGAGTTTCACCTGATAAAACCATTGACGCGCTTTTTGCTTTTACCAATTGCGAAATGTCAATTTCACCCTTAGGTTGTGTGATCAAGGATAACAAACCTCTTTTTGTCGGTGTGTCTGAAATGCTGCGCCAGTCCACAGACCACACCCTCGAGCTTCTCAAGGCCGATTTGGAAATCAAATTGGGCGAATTGGAGACCCAATGGCATTTTGCATCCTTGGAACGTATTTTTATCGAAGAAAGGATTTACCGAGACATCGAAGAAGAATCGACTTGGGATGGTGTTATTGCTGCAATTGATGCTGGTCTAAAACCTCATATTGCCCATCTGAAGCGTGTGGTGACCACCGATGACATTGTCAAGTTAACCGAAATTAAAATCAAGCGCATTTCTAAATTCGACTCCGATAAGGCCAATCAAAGAATTGAAGCCATTGAAGGTGCTATCGCAGAAGTAAACCACCATTTGAACCATCTGGTCACCTATGCTGTTGATTACTTCAAAAAGTTAAAAACCGATTACGGCACAAGTAAAGAGCGCAAAACGGAACTCAGGTTGTTTGACGATGTTGATGCTACCAAGGTGGTTAACAGGAATACCAAACTTTACGTTAACCGCGAAGAGGGCTTTGTCGGTACGGCATTGCGTAGAGATGAGTACGTCTGTGACTGCAGCGATATCGATGATATTATCATTTTCACCAAATCGGGACAAGCAGTAGTGACCAAAGTAGATGGCAAGACTTTTGTTGGTAAAGATATCATTCATGTGGCGGTATTTAAAAAGAAGGATAGCCGTACTATTTACAACATGATTTATCGCGACGGTAAGTCGGGCCCGTCCTACGTCAAGCGGTTTGCTGTAACTTCTGTCACGCGAGACAAGGTGTACGACCTCACCAATGGCAATGATCAGTCAGAGGTCTTGTATTTCTCAGCCAATCCCAATGGAGAGGCCGAGGTAGTTACTGTTTTATTGCGTCAAGTAGGTCAGATTAAAAAATTGAAATGGGATATCGATTTTTCAGATGTCATGATCAAAGGACGGGTGTCAAAGGGTAATTTGGTCACGAAGAATAGCGTCAAGCGTATAGAGCTTAAGGAAAAAGGCGTTTCTACGCTCAAGCCAAGAAAAATTTGGTACGACGATGTGGTTCGCCGTTTGAATACCTATGAAAGAGGGGAGTTGTTAGGAGCCTTTAGTGGCGAAGACCGCCTGCTGGTTATCGAGCAGTCGGGTCTCGTCAAAACCATCACACCAGATCTAACAACCCATTTTAGCGAAGACATGATAGTCTTGGAACAGTGGGTTCCTGAGAAGCCGATTTCAGTGATCTATTTTGACGGCGAAAAAGAACGCTATTATTTGAAGCGCTTCTGCGTTGAGAACGAAAATAAACCCGAATCTGTCATTACCGATCACCCTAAGAGTTATTTAGAAATGGCGCTTACAGACTGGAGACCCAATGTCGATATAGAATTTGTCAAAGAAAGAGGTAAGGAGCGCAGAGATAATTTGACGGTCGATGTCGCGTCTTTTATTTCGGTCAAAGGAATCAAAGCCTTGGGCAATCAGTTGACTACCTATGGCGTTAAATCAATCGACAGGCTAGATCCGCTGCCCTTTGAGGCGCCGGAACGAATAGCAGCGGCAGACATAGAAGTGGTCGATGATGTGGAAATTGAATACCCCAGCGCGAAGTCAGGGCAAATTGATTTATTCAGTATAAAGGAGTAGGGCCTAGTTTATCTTTTTAGCCACCCCCGTTTGTTTTAAAGTTTCCCCTACATAATTGAATTCAAAGGTGTAGGCATCCTCGGAGGTCGTCAGGATTTTAATGTGTACAGGCTTTTCTTCACTCTTGTTTCTAGGTTTAATGGTGCTGAGAATAAACTCACAGGGGTTGATCCATCTAACAGAGGCAGAGTCAGTTATTGTTTCATAAGTTTCCACTTGTAAATTATTTACACGTTTAAATTTAGATTTATAAACAACATTGTCAATGATTACTTGGCTTTCGAACACACCATTCTTAAAAGTTTCGCAATCTCTAGCTTGCTCGTAGCAAGCGGTAAACAGCAGGATGCAGCTAAAGATTAAAGTGTAAATCAGTTTATTTCTCATAGTGCTAAGGTATTAATCTACTCGGACTTATCGTAGGTTTGGAAGGTTCCGTCTGCATTAAGAACTACAATGCGGTCTATAGTGCCCTTAGAGGGGGAGGTTTTAAGTTGATCTGGCGTGGTTTGTGGGCTCGCTTTTGGCGCTTTAGAAGTCGTCGCTTCAGTTCCTGTAATGAGCCAATACAAATCAACTTCAGGGTATTTTTGGATGACTTTAATTACAAAATCCAAACTTGGTCTATTTCTGCCAGAAAGGATGTGCGATAGACTTGAGCGTTGAACGCCAATAGAATCGGCAAATGCAGAGGGGCTCAGTTGAAGATCTTGAAGTAATTTTTGGATGCGTAAGACCATTTAATTAGGTTTTTATTTTAAATTTTAGTTCATGTCATACAAGGTAAACAATTGGTAAACAACAACTTAAAATTATTAAACTAATGATGTTTACAAATGTAACTAATGGTTGGCTTATATCCATAAAATAGAGCGGATAATCTAATTACAAATGTAACATAAATATCTTTTACCTTTGGCTCATGGATATTGAAACTTATAAATCGGAATACGTTAAGTGCGCTATTGATGGGCGTCATTTATCCTATCGGCAGCTGCGGCTGGTTATGGATCAATATCCTCAATTGACGGCCGTCAAAGAAGGCATCTCTGTCAAGGGTCAGGTGATTAATTCCTATCGATTTGGCAAGGGGTCAATAAAGGTGTTGATGTGGTCACAAATGCATGGGAATGAAACCACGTCAACCAAGGCGTTGTTGGATGTAATTCATATGCTGCATAGTCACAAAGAGACTATAGGGAGTAAGCTGCAGTTGGTCATTATTCCCATGCTCAATCCGGACGGTGCAGACAGCTATACACGCGAGAATGCCAATGGTGTTGATTTGAATAGAGACGCTCTGAAGCGATCTCAACCAGAATCACAACTATTACATTCTGTCTTTGACATGCTGCAACCGCATTATTGCTTTAATTTGCATGACCAAAGACCAATTTTTGGAGCGGGTGTTCTTGGAAAGCCATCGGCCTTAAGTTTTTTGGCTCCTTCGGCTGATATTCATAGAGCCTTTGCGGCAAGCAGGTCTCAAGCGCGTATGGTTTTGGGCGCTGTGGCCAAGTCAATATCTTCCGATTTAGAGGGCTTCATGGCCCGTTTTGATGATTCATTCAACTTGAATTGTTTTGGAGATTACTTTCAAAGCAAAGGTGCTGCTGCTATGTTATTTGAAGCGGGTCAGCACAATTCCGATTACAGTAGAGCAGAGGTGCGCTTGTACTATTCCTTTGCCTTGTTGGTGGCCTTAAATACCATTGCAATATCTGGTATGACTGAAAATGCGGGGATGTATTACGACAGATTACCCGAAAATACCCCATGCTATTGCGACATCTTGTTGGATGAGGTTTTGATTAAGGATGGCTCGAAAGTCCGTTTAGGCTTGACCTATAAAGAAAAATTGGATCGCGATGCCGTCGTATTCAATGCCCATATTTCCCACATTAATCCGAATCACGCACTGTTTGGGCATCGTCACATAACCGAACCTGTCGATTGGGCCCAATCAGAAAGTCAGCCTCATGTAGGGATGCCGATTAAATTTTTGAGAACAAAGGAAGCGATAATCCCCCTAAATTTAACAATTTTTTAATTTAAACCCCTAATTGATTATAATTATTCGTTTTATATTAGCATTTTGATAATAAAACTCTAATGATGAAGATGCAATTGGACGATTTAGACAGACAGATACTCGATGTCCTTATAGAAAATACAAGAACTCCGTTTACGGATATCGCAAAAAGAATGGGCGTGTCGGCGGGGACTATTCATATTAGAGTAAAAAAAATGGAAGACTCAGGAGTGATTAATGGCTCTTCAATGACCATCGATTATGAAAAATTGGGATATGCATTTATTGCTTATGTCGGCATTTTCTTGAATAAAACATCTCATTCTCAGGAAGTTCTAAAGGCCTTGGATGCTATTCCTTTCGTCACTGTGGCTCATATAACTACTGGAAAATTCAATATCTTTTGTAAAGTACGCGCCAAAAGTACAGCACATGCCAAGGAAATAATCTTCAGAATAGACGATATTGAAAGTGTGATGCGAACGGAAACTATGATTTCTCTAGAAGAAAGTATCAACGACAAAAAACGTCTGATGCATCATATTTTTGCCACGATTTAAACGCCAGTATGGTAAAAATCAAAGCCTTTAGCGTATAACGATTGAGGCACATTGATGTCAATTACAGCTGTTCCAGGGGATTTTAACAATACAAATTTTGTTAATCCGTTGGAATTTTTTTTATCAAAGATCAAAAGCTGTTCAATTTTTTGTTGCGCATCGGTATCAAATGATTCGATGCCGTAGTTGGTGACAACCACTTGTCTGATCTGCTGGGCTACCGACCAATCTAAATCGGTTAGCTGTGTTGAAAAATAGGCGGCAAGCACCATGCCAACGCCAATAGACTCCCCGTGACTTAAAGCAGAGCTCGTGTGTTCTAGCCTAAAAGACTCTATGGCATGTCCAAAAGTATGGCCAAAGTTGAGAATTTTGCGTCGGTTCGCTTCAAAGGCATCGGCTTCAACAACTTTGAGTTTGATCTGCACCGAGTTTTTAATGATTGGCCCCCAGTCCGATACGTTTCTTGGGTCTAATGTTGAACAATGCTCCCAATAAGATTGATCACCAATCAAACCATGTTTGATAACCTCGGCCCAACCACTAATGATTTCCTCTGGAGGCAAACTGTCCAAATATTGATCGTCTATCAGAATCATTTCGGGAAAATGCATCATCCCAATTTGATTTTTCAACAACCCAAAATCTACTCCGGTTTTACCTCCTATGGCAGCATCCACCATGGCCAAAAGGGAAGTGGGGATATTGACAAACCTAATGCCTCTCATGAAGGTTCCAGCTACAAAACCACCAATATCTGTGATTACTCCGCCGCCCAAGTTGATAAGCAAACTTTGGCGATCTGCTCCAAAATCAGACAATTGTTGCCACAGGTGATTGCACTGTGCGATAGATTTTGATTGCTCCCCAGATGGAATACAAAGCTCAATAGGTTTTACATCCGAAGACCATTGCTCTAAAAATATTTCGACACAGCAGGCTCGAGTGTTACTATCCGTTAAAAGAAAGATCTTGGTGGGCTTAATTTGACCAATCAATAGGTCCAATTGTTTATAAGCAGGGCTTCCGAATGTTATGGAGGACGATAATGACTTTGAACTGTTCAATTGAACTGTGTTTTGTTGAGCCAAATTACATTAATTATTTAAAAATAATAATTCTCTATTTAGATATATTTGTCGGATGAAACGGATGCACTCAAAGGTGGACTTTGAAAATACAGAAGTAGCCTTCAGATTAAAAAGCAATAAGGCATTAAAGCGGGCGTATTGGCTTTTCCGTATGTTGTCTTTTCCTTTCTTGGTGAGATATGGCAATGCTTTTGTAAATAGTGCTTTACGCTGGCATTTGCCTGTAGTGCCTTTGGTCAAATGGACCGTATTCGACCATTTTTGCTGTGGTGAAACGCTCCATGATTGTGTGCCAATTTTAGATTCTTTGAACGAAGCAGGGGTTAAAAGTGTTTTGGACTATTCTGTGGAGGGGAAAGAGTCAGAACTTCAATTTGATCAAGCGCGCGATACCCTTCTTGAATTGATTGAATTTTCATCTGAAAACCCATGTACTCCCATTGTGGTCTTTAAACCTACAGCATTTGGAAGATTCGATCTGTTTGTAAAGCAAGGGGAGGGCGCAGCTTTTGAGGCGGCAGAACAACAAGAGTGGATGCGATTGCGGAATAGGTTTGATGTCGTTTGTAAGGCGGCGAGTGATAAACAAATGCCAGTACTGGTTGATGCCGAGGAGAGCTGGATGCAAGACGCGGCTGATCAATTGGTTCTCGAGATGATGAGAACTTATAATAAAGATCGCGCTATAGTTTATAATACGGCTCAACTCTACCGTAAGGATCGCATGGATTATCTGCGGGAATTGCACGGACGTGCGGAACAAGAAGACTTTTTTGTGGGAATTAAATTGGTCAGAGGCGCCTATATGGAAAAGGAAAGGGCGCGCGCTGAAGCATTGGATTATCCTTCTCCAATCTGTATTTCCAAGGAAGCAACAGATGCAAACTTTGATCAGGCGCTGCGTTTTGTTGTGACTCACAGTGCGCGCATGGCCTTGTATTTGGGCACACATAATGAGAAAAGTACAGAATTAGCCGTCGCATTGATTTTGGACCATCAGATCGCTCCTAATGACCAAAGGTTTTGGTTTGGTCAGTTGTACGGCATGAGTGATCACTTGAGCTTTAATCTCGGTGCTGCGGGATTCAATGCTACCAAGTATATGCCTTTTGGCCCCATCAAGGAGGTTATTCCTTATTTGTCTCGTCGTGCCACAGAAAACACTTCGGTTTCTGGTCAGACAGGTAGGGAGTTAACACTGATCACTCAAGAATTGAAGCGAAGAAAACTCAGCGCTACTTAGGATTGATTTCCAGTACAGTGGCTGTTTTGTCGCAATTCTCAATCCGTATCGCCCGCAGTTTATTCTCGCTGTTGTTTTCAATCAGGTAGATTTTACAACTGTCGGGTTTTGTGTTGCTTTTTGAGAAATTGATTTTTCCCTTTTTGACTAAATCTGCGATGAGTGCCTCACTGATATCTAAGGTTTGCATAGTCAAAAAAACATCTTCCGAAAATCGAAGATTTTTTAAATTGATATTTTTACTGACTCTGGCTTGGGGGCTGTAAGAGCATGACGTCTTTTTTCCACTAAGAAAAAAAGACAAAAAGATTAATCCGATGGCAAATCCTCCGAGATAGTAGCCTAAGCGGTGTATAAAATTCATCCCTCAAAAGTAATTTAAAAAATAAACAAGTTGGGATCTTTGTAGTCTAAATCGAACCATTTACAAACTGATGGATTGGTCCAAACACCATGGTAACAGTAGAGCCCTGTTTTTAAACTACGGTTAAATCGAATAGCTTGCTCTAGGCCACCATTTTGAGCGATGTCTATCAAATAGGGTGTGAGTAAATTGCTCATAGCAGTAGAAGCCGTTTGAGCATAACGCGAAGGAATATTGGTCACTCCATAATGGATGACTCCATGTTTGACAATAACGGGTTTTTGATGACTCGTGACTTCACTGGTTTCAAAATTGCCACCCATATCAATACTGATGTCTATAATGACACTGCCTGCTTTCATTTGTCTTACAGTATCTTCATCGACCAGGATAGGAGCGCGGTTTTTACCTCGAACAGCGCCAATAGCAACATCACAGCTTAATAAAGCCTGCTTAAGTGATTTTTGTTGCAGAGCAACCGTGTAAACATTATGGCCCAATTTGGATTTGACACGTCGCAATTTGATAGGTGAGTGGTCAAAAATTTTAACACTTGCACCCAGACCAATGGCAGATTGAGCGGCAAAAAAACCTGCTGTTCCAGCGCCAATGACTACCACTTCCGTGGGGGCCACACCGCAAATATTCCCTAATAACATCCCTTTGCCAAACTTGGTGTCACCCAAAAATTCAGCCGCAATTAAGGATGACGCGTTGCCAGCAATTTCACTCAATTGTCGAACAATAGGGAAAGCACCAGAATCGTCTTGTATGAATTCATAGGCCAAAGCGGTGACTTTCCGTTTACTCAAAGCTTTAAAATATTGAGCAGACTGTGTTTTTAATTGCAAAGCTGAAATCAAAATTGACTTTTCATTCAGCCATGCAATCTCCTCCATGGTCGGGGGATTTACCTTGAGAACAATGGAGGAGCCAAAAACTTTAGCTCTATTCGATGTAATTTCAGCCCCAGCTAAACTGTATTCTTCATTGCTGTAGTTCGAATTATCGCCAGCACCAGATTCTATCAAGACCTTGTGATTGTGGCAACTCAGGGTGTAAACAGCCTCAGGAGACAGACAAACGCGATTTTCGTTGGCTTCGCTTTCTTTCGGAATGCCAATGGTGAGTGACTGCTGAGAAGAAGATAGTTCAAGACGCTCCTCTAAAGGAAGCAACTCTTGTTTTGAAAATGGTGTCAGTCTTTCACTCATAGCAGATATCGTCTTTGATATGACAAAGTAACAAAAAATAAGTGTTCAGACTATCTTTCAATAGTCAACCGTCTTGAATCATCGGGATTCACTTCGATTCTCAAGTTTATGGCGTTTTGAGGAAGTAAAGCTTTGGCCAATTCAGGCCATTCAATCAGAACCAAACTCATATTATCGATATACATATCAAATCCAAGATCGGTCAATTCTTGGACAGACTCCAATCGATATAAGTCGAAATGATGGACCATACCATTCTTGGTTTGATAGCTATTCACAATTGAAAAAGTAGGACTACTGACTGTGTCCTCTGTTTCCAAATCGAATAACAAGGCTTTGATCAGTGTAGTTTTGCCCGAACCCATTGGGCCATCGACAGCAAGAACATCGCCAAAACCTATGTTTTCTTTTAAGAATGCAACGGCACGGTCTATAGTATTCAACCGATAAGTCAATGTTAGCTTTGTCATGGTTTCGGATCGCATATAATTATTGGAACAATCATTTCTTCTAGGGAAACACCCCCATGCTGGAAACTGTTGCGGTAATAATTGACAAAATAATTGTAGTTATTGGGGTACACAAAAAAGAAATCAGACTTCGCAAATACAAAAGAACTGTTCATTGTGAGGGAAGGTAGGCCAAGGCTATTGGGCTCCTTTGATACCATAGCGTCTTTTTCGTTAAAGGTTAGGCTTCGACCAGTTTTATATCTGAGATTGATACTGGTTTCTCGGTCGCCAATCAACTTTGAAGGATGTTTGACGTTGATGGTGCCATGATCGGTAGTTAGAATGAGTTTAAATCCCATTTCTCGCGCGTGGTGAATGATTTTTAGTAGGGGCGAGTGACTAAACCAACTTTTAGTTACCGATCGATAGGCCTTGTCATCGGCCGCCAATTCTTTGATTACTTCCACCTCTGTTTTAGCGTGGGATAGGGTGTCTACAAAATTATAGACAATCACATTTAAATCGTGATTGGCCAGTTCAGAGCTTTGTTGTGCGAGTTTTTGAGCCGCTTTGACATTAGTTATTTTATGATATGAATGACTAAAACGCTCTAATCCTAAGCGCTTCATTTGTGCATCTAAAAATGCAGCTTCAGACAAGTTTTTACCACCTTCATCGATATCATCCTTCCAAAGATCTGGGTGTTTCTTTTTCATATCAAGTGGCGTCAATCCAGAGAAAAGGGCGTTTCGAGCATATTGTGTTGCCGTCGGAAGAATACTGAAATAAGGGATTTCTGCTTTTGGGGTGTAGTATTCTGAAACTACAGGCGCAATGGTTCGCCATTGGTCATACCTCAAGTTGTCAATCACTACCAACAGTGTCGATTGTTCTTTACTCAATTCGGGGGCAATATATTTTCTGAACAATTGATGGGATAGAATGGGTCCCGATTCAGGATTGTTGAACCAATGGGCATAATTGTTTTCAATAAATTTACCAAAGGCCAGATTGGCTTCGGTTTTTTGAGCCATCATGATCTCTTGTAACGTGTCGTCCCTACTGTTCTCAAGCTCTAATTCCCAGTATATTAGTTGTTGGTATAAGGCTGTCCAGTCTTGGTAGGTTTTGACGGATGTCATTTCCATTGAAATATCCCGAAAGGCTTTTTGATAGCGACTCGTGACCTGCTCGGACACCAATCGCGAGTGGTCCAAGTTTTTTTTAAGACTCAGTAAAATTTGATTTGGATTAAGGGGTTTGATTAAGTAGTCCGCAATTTTTTGTCCAATGGCTTCTTCCATCAAGGACTCTTCTTCGTTTTTGGTAATCATGACCACAGGAAGGTCAGGATGTTTGGTTTTGATTAGATTTAAGGTTTCGAGACCAGATAATCCCGGCATGTTTTCATCCAAAAAAACGATATCGTAAGATTTGTTTTCTAAACAGTCAAGAGCGTCAGCACCGCTCTGGCAAGCTTCTACCTCGTAGTTTTTAGATGCTAAGAATAGGATGTGGGAGCGTAAAAGGTCAATTTCATCGTCTGCCCAAAGAATTTGTATGGTCGTCATAGATTGATCTAAATCTTAAAGTTATTGTTATACCAGCTCTCAAGGAGTCCGGTAATAGTGCTAATCACTATATTTGCTATTCACAGTCCGAACCTTGAACCTTCGATTATGACATCAACACGCAAACTTAAGATTTTCAACGATCCAATTTACGGTTTTATTGCCATACCAAACGTGCTGATTTTTAATTTGATTGAACATCCTTATTTTCAGAGATTAAGAAGAATAAGTCAAATGGGATTATCTAGTTTGGTTTACCCTGGGGCCCATCACTCGCGTTTCCATCATGCCATAGGTAGTATGCATCTGATGACCAAGGCCATCGAAACCTTGCGTTTTAAAGGTGTAGTTATTTCTGAGGATGAGGAAAAGGCCCTGTTGGCGGCTATTTTACTCCACGACATTGGTCACGGACCGTTTAGTCATACTTTGGAGCATAGCATTATTGAAAACTGCTCACATGAAGCCTTGTCTCTTTTTATTATGGAATCTTTAAATAAAACTTTTGATGGTGCATTGAGTCTGGCCATTCAAATGTTCAAAGGCGAGTATCACCGTGCATTTTGTCATGAATTACTCAATGGTCAATTCGACATGGATCGGGCAGATTATCTGAAGCGCGATAGCTTTTTCACCGGTGTTTCCGAAGGAAATATCAATAGTGATCGCTTGATTTTGATGTTAAATGTGGTAGATGATCATCTGGTAATCGAAGAAAACGGTATTTTCCCCTTAGAGAAGTTCCTAACGGCTAGAAGATTGATGTATTGGCAAGTTTATCTGCATAAGACTAGCCTGGCAGCAGAGCAATTGTTAACCTTGGCTTTGAAAAGAGCTAAGGAATTGTCACTAGTGCATTTTGATTTAAAAGTCAGCGGGCCTTTAGCCTATTTTTTAGACCGTCAAATTGATCAAAACAATTTCGACCAAGAAGCTATCGATGCCTTTGTACAGTTGGATGATTACGATATCATGTATGCAATCAAAATGTGGCAATATACTGATGATCTAATATTAGCAAATTTATGCCAAATGATAGTGCAAAGAAGGTTGCCCAAAGTAGAAATTAAAAAGTCGCCCATATCAACTGTTCTTCTCAGAGAGCGGCTCACAGCTTTTCAGGAGTCGTCCCATTTGAGTGAAAAGGAAGCGGTATACTTTGTTTTTAAAGGAGAGATTTCGAACCAAGCTTACAATACCAATGATAAATTGAGAATACTCATGAAAAACGGAAAAGTTACCAGTTTTCAAAAGGCATCAGATCAGTTTAGCACTGTGATAATGAACGAGCCCACGGTCAGATACTTTATGTGTTATCCAAAAGGTTTAGTTTAGTTCAATTTTTATACTTTTGCAAAGATGAAATTTACTGCTGCGCAAATAGCTGGTTTACTCGAAGGAACCGTCGAAGGTGACTCGGCCATGGAGGTTTATAAACTTTCTAAAATTGAAGAAGGGGAGGAGGGGTCACTAACCTTTCTTTCGAACCCCAAGTATGCGCAGTATATAAACAGCACCCGAGCCTCTGTAGTTATTGTATCAAAGGAGTTTAAGAGTGAATCTCAAGTTTCAGCAACTCTTTTAAGAGTAGATGACCCCTACGCTGCTTTTACGACTCTTCTGGGTCACTACAATCAGATTAAGATGAATAAGTCCGGTAAGGAAGAGCCTCATTTTATTGACTCAACCGCTCAAATAGGGGAAGATCTTTATTTAGGCGCGTTTTCCTATGTCGGTGCCAATGCCAAGATTGGTAATCGTGTCAAATTATATCCAGGGGTATACATAGGCGACAATGTGGTTATCGGAAATGATGTCACTATTTTTTCGGGATCTAAAATTTACTCTGACTGCGTCGTTGGCAACCATTGCGTGATCAATTCCAATGTGGTTATTGGGGCTGATGGTTTTGGATTCTCACCCGACGCTTCTGGGGTCTACCTCAAGGTACCTCAAATTGGTAACGTTATTTTAGAGGACCATGTTGATGTCGGCGTAGGAACAGCCATTGACAGAGCTACTTTGGGCTCCACGATCATTCGGCAAGGCGTTAAATTGGACAATCAAATACAAATAGCCCACAACGTTGAAATAGGTGTCAACACAGTGATCGCAGCGCAAACGGGAATCGCTGGCTCTACAAAAATTGGATCGAACTGTCAAATCGGCGGTCAAGTTGGTATTGTGGGACACATCACGATTGGAGATCATGTAAAAATTCAAGGAAAATCTGGAATCATATCTTCATTGAAAGACCACGAAGTGGTTCAAGGCTCTCCTTCAATGGCTTATAACGATTATTATAAATCATATATTCATTTCAAAAACCTACCTAACTTGGTCAAGCAGTTGAATGACCACGAACAAAAATTGAAAAATGACTAAACAGCCCTCAAAACAAACAACAATTGCATCCAAGGTTTCACTCAAAGGCGTTGGATTGCACACTGGAAAAGATGTCGAAATAACTTTCACCCCTGCAGCCGAAAATACAGGATATGTTTTCAAAAGAGTCGATTTGAAAGGAAATCCTACCCTAGAGGCTCAGGCTATTTTTGTTACCAGTACCCAGCGCGGTACTTGCCTAGAGAAAGACGGTGTTAAAATTCAGACTTGTGAGCACGTCCTTGCGGCGCTTGTTGGTTTAGAAATTGACAACGCCATTATTGAACTCAACAGTTCTGAGCCACCAATCTTAGATGGCTCCTCAAAATTCTTCGTCGAGGCTCTCGAATCAACAGGAAAAGTTGAGCTCGATGCTGAAAGGGATGAATATATAGTTAGGGAAGTTATCAGCTTTAAAGATGAGGCAACAGGTAGTGAAATGACCATTTTTCCAGCCGATGAATATCAAGTCACTACCATGGTTGACTTCGGAACAAAAGTGTTGGGAACTCAAAACGCGAGTTTGGATAGTCTATCAGATTTTAAATCCCAAATATCAGATGCCAGAACATTCTCATTTCTTCACGAATTGGAAGCCTTGCTTGAGCATGGCCTGATTAAGGGAGGAGACCTGAATAATGCCATTGTTTATGTTGACAAAGAGCCGTCTGACGCTACGATGGACAGATTGAAAAAAGCATTTGGTAAAGACAAGCTTGCGGTTAAAACCAATGGTATTTTGGACAATTTAACCCTGCATTACCCCAATGAAGCAGCACGACACAAGCTGTTAGATGTTATTGGAGATTTGGCACTCGTCGGCGTTCGCTTGAGAGGAAAAGTAATTGCCGAAAAACCAGGACACTATGTGAATACGGAGTTTGCTAAAAAACTATCTAAACATATTAAAATGGAGCGACGTAATAGCATGCCTCCTATTGACTGGACTAAGGAGCCAGTGATGGATACAATCAAGATAATGAGTATTTTGCCTCATCGGCCGCCATTTTTGTTGGTAGATAAGATATTAGAAATTTCAAAAACGCATGTTATAGGTGCCAAAGCCGTAACGATGAATGAGCCGTTTTTTCAAGGACATTTTCCAGGAGCTCCTGTAATGCCCGGTGTTTTGATAGTTGAGGCCATGGCGCAATCAGGCGGTATATTGGTTTTAAGTACTGTTCCAGATCCAGAGAATTACCTGACTTTCTTCATGAAAATCGACAATGTCAAGTTTAAAAGAAAGGTGTTGCCAGGCGACATGCTTGTGTTTAAATGTGAATTAATAGGTGCCTTCAGAAGAGGTATTTGCCATATGCAATGTCATGCCTATGCCAATGGTATATTGTGTGCAGAAGCTGAATTAATGGCTCAGATAACTAAAGTTAAATAACTATGAATCAGCCATTAGCTTATGTGCACCCAGGTGCAAAAATTGCAAAAAATGTGGTCATCGAACCATTTGCGACCATTGACAATAATGTTGAAATAGGAGAAGGTACTTGGATTGGGCCCAATGTGACAATCATGGAAGGTGCAAGAATTGGAAAAAACTGTAATATTTTTCCAGGTGCTGTGATTTCGGGTGTGCCACAAGATTTGAAATTTAATGGGGAAGATACTACTGTTGTCATTGGTGACAACGTAACTATCAGAGAGTGTGCCACTATTAATCGCGGTACCGCTGACCGTGGAAAAACCGTAATCGGAGACAATTGCCTGATTATGGCCTACTGTCATGTCGCGCACGACTGTTTCGTTGGGAAAAACTGTATTTTTTCAAATAATAGTACCCTAGCTGGGCATATCACCGTTGGCGATTATGTGGTTTTGGCAGGCATGGTAGCTGTTCATCAATTTTGTTCTATCGGTAATCACGCTTTTGTAACTGGAGGGTCTTTAGTAAGAAAGGATGTGCCTCCCTTTGTAAAAGCAGCTCGTGAACCATTGTCGTATGTTGGTATCAATTCTGTAGGATTACGACGTCGTGGATACTCTACCGACAAGATTACAGAAATTCAGAGCATATATCGCATCCTATATCAAAAGAATTTTAATAATTCTCAGGCGGCTTCAATCATTGAAGCCGAAATGGAAGCCACAGGAGAAAGAGATGAAATTTTACAGTTCATTCGTAATTCACACAGAGGTATTATGAAGGGTTACATTAAATCAAACTAAAACAAAATCATGGCAAGTACTTCGGATATACGAAACGGATTGTGTATTAAATACAATCATGATATTTTTAAAGTCATTGAATTTCTTCACGTTAAACCAGGAAAAGGTCCTGCTTTTGTGCGTACTAAACTAAAAAGTGTCACATCAGGCAAGGTAATAGATAATACTTTTTCAGCAGGTCACAAGATAGAGGAAGTGCGCGTCGAAACCCATCGTTTCCAATATCTCTATCCCGAGGGAGATCAATTTCATTTTATGAATGTAGAAGACTACACTCAAATTTTATTGAACAGAGCAGCGATTGATGCCCCTGATCTTTTGAAGGAAGGTGAAGTAGTAACAGTCTTAATTAATTCCGAGGATGCGATGCCATTGTCTGTCGATATGCCAGCCAGTGTCATTCTTGAGGTGGTTTCTACTGAACCTGGTGTAAAGGGTAACACTGCTACCAACGCTTTAAAGCCGGCGACTGTTGAAACGGGTGCTACAGTTATGGTTCCCTTATTCGTTAATGAAGGCGATAAGATCAAAATAGAAACAGCAAAGGGTACGTATAAAGAACGCGTGAAGGAATAACATGGACTTTCCTCGATCTTACAAACTCTCTGAAGTAGCCGAAATTCTAAAATGTAAACATGTTGGAGATGCCAGCATGATGGTTAAGGGTATGAACGAAATTCACGTGGTAAGACCAGGTGATATTGTTTTTGTCGATCACCCGAAATACTATGATAAAGCGCTACAATCGGCAGCAACTTTTATCCTAATCAATAAACAGGTGGCTTGTCCAGAGGGGAAAGGCTTACTGATATCAGACGACCCTTTTCGCGATTTTAATCTATTGACGAATTATTTTAAACCATTTGAGTTGTCAAAGACTTTAATTCATGCGTCTGCTCAAATAGGTGAAAACACTCAAATTGCGCCCAATGTTTCTATTGGTGCTAATGTGCGCATTGGTCAAAACACCATAATCCACCCCAATGTTACCATATATCCTGATACTCAGATTGGAGACCATGTAGTGATTCATGCGGGAACAGTCATAGGTGCCGATGCATTTTATTACAAAAATAGACCGACGGGATACGATCAATTGAAATCGGGTGGGGGTGTGCTGATAGAAAATGCAGTACATATAGGTGCGCTTTGTGCTATTGACCGCGGCGTGAGTGGTATAACTACAATCAGGGAGGGCTCAAAGTTGGATAATCACATCCAAGTTGGGCATGATACGGTATTGGGCGTCAATTGCTTAGTAGCTGCTCATACGGCTATCGCAGGCTGCGTTGTGGTTGGTGCCAATGTCAAAATATGGGGTCAGGTTGCTGTGAGTAGTGGCTTAACCATTGGGGATCATGCCGAAGTATTGGGAAAATCGGGGGTTAGTAGATCCATTGCGGGAAATCAAAAATATTGGGGGACACCAGCTGTCCCATTCAATGATTATGTCAGAGATTTAGTCTCCGTTAAAAACTTGATAAAAAAAGATCGTAGTCGTTGATAAACTTAGTCAGTAATGACTTTCTGTTGCAGTGAAATAAACTAAATTTGAATTTATAAATAATAGCGGAATGAGTGTACTTGTGAATAAAGATTCGAGAATTATTGTTCAAGGATTTACTGGTAGTGAAGGGTCGTTTCATTCGACTCAAATGATTGAATATGGCACTAATATTGTTGGAGGTGTTACCCCTGGAAAAGGAGGTCAGACCCACTTAGACCGGCCTATTTTTGATACTGTAGAGCAGGCTGTGAAAGCTACCGGCGCCAATACATCCATTATTTTTGTGCCGCCAGCTTTTGCTGCTGATGCCATTATGGAATCTGCTGATGCTGGGATCGCTGTGATTATTACCATTACGGAGGGAATTCCTGTAGCAGATATGATCAAGGTTAAAAATTATATCAGCACTAAAACATGTCGCCTCATTGGTCCGAACTGCCCGGGAGTCATCACGCCAAATGAAGCGAAAGTTGGCATCATGCCAGGTTTTGTTTTTAAAAAAGGTAGAGTAGGTGTAGTGTCCAAGTCAGGCACCCTGACCTACGAAGCTGCTGACCAAGTCGTAAAACAGGGTCTTGGCATATCCACGGCCATTGGTATCGGAGGAGACCCCATCATTGGAACCACCACCAAAGAAGCACTAGAAATGCTTATTAACGATCCAGAAACAGATTGCGTCGTGATGATTGGAGAAATTGGAGGACAATTAGAGATTGATGCTGCCAAATGGTATCAGGCGAGTGGTAGTACAAAACCAGTTGTCGGTTTTATTGCTGGTGAAACTGCGCCTGCAGGAAGAACTATGGGCCATGCTGGCGCTATTGTTGGAGGAAGCGACGATACGGCTCAAGCGAAAAAACTGATGATGAGACAATGCAGCATGCATGTCGTGGAGTCACCCGCTGAAATTGGTTTGATGGTAAGTAAAGTATTAGCTTAATTTATAAATTATGGGACAATTAACAGGAAAAACAGCCATTATAACAGGCGCGTCTCGAGGTATTGGCAAAGGTATAGCTGAAGTATTCGCCTCGGAAGGCGCCCATGTTGCCTTTACCTATAGCAGTTCAGAGGAAGCTGCCAAGAGTTTAGAACTAGAACTATCCAAATTTGGAGTTAAAGTAAAAGGCTATAAGAGTGACGCTGCGGATTTTGATCAAGCACAACAATTGGTCGCCGATGTCTTGAATGATTTCGGTACTTTAGATATTCTAATTAATAATGCAGGTATTACAAAAGACAACCTCCTAATGCGGATGAGTGAGGCAGACTTCGACGGCGTTATTGAGGTCAACCTCAAATCGGTTTTTAATATGACTAAAGCCGTACAAACCTCGTTTTTAAAACAACGCAAGGGCGCTATTGTCAATATGAGTTCAGTGGTCGGAGTAAAAGGAAATGCTGGACAAACCAATTATGCGGCATCAAAAGCTGGTATCATCGGCTTTTCAAAATCAGTTGCATTAGAGTTGGGTTCAAGAAATATTCGTTGTAATGTCATTGCGCCTGGATTTATCGAAACTGAAATGACGGCCAAATTAGATGAAAATACGGTCAAAGAATGGAGAAGTGGTATCCCATTGAAAAGGGGAGGTACTCCTAAAGATATTGCCGACGCTTGTGTTTTCCTCAGTTCAGACCTATCGTCCTATATCACTGGCCAAGTATTGCATGTCAATGGTGGCATGCTCACCTAACCCCAATTTTTTATTATTGTGTCTCATCCAAATCTCCTATGGCTTTTGATTGCATTACTGGGCGGTTTGTCGGTGGGTTATATGCAATACCTTTACCACAGACCTAAGTCTTCTTTAAATATCTTCCTCGCTGTCTTGAGGTCGGTTAGTGTGAGCATTGTTTTATTGCTGCTGTTCGATTTAAGTATCACACTAAGGTCTACTTATCTGGATAAACGAGAACTCAATATAATAGTAGATAACTCATTGTCAATGAAGTTTTTAAATCAAGATTCGTTGGTTTCAAAATGGGCACAGGCTTTGAAAGGTAACAACGACCTGACCAAAAAATTTGACCTGACATTCTATACTGTTGGAGAGCTACTTAATCGAACAGAAAACTTGAGTTTTACTGAAGACAAAACGGATTTGGGTCAGGCGATATCATTGATCAACGAAAGATCGCGTGGGTTATCAGTGAGTGTTTTGTTAACCGATGGCAATCAAAACTACGGTACTAAGGCAGCGTTTCAATCGGATAGCCTGATACAGGTGGTTTATCCTGTTGTTTTTGGGCCTGCCGACTCGCCTTTCGACTTGTCCATCGAGATGGTGCTGCACAACCCCTATGTCTATAGCGGTAACCAATCTGAAATTGAGGTCATCACGCGTTCAACGAAAATCACAGATCAACCGGTGGCTTTGAAAGTCTTCCTTAATAATAGGGTTGTTGCGCAACGGAACCTATCTTTTAAGGATCAAAAAAGCCAGATGATTAAATTGCTATTACCATTGTCTGAGCCAGGCTTAAACCGTTATATAGTAAAAATTGAGTCAGCTATTGATGAAAGAAGTAAGTCGAATAATAGGTATAATTTTGACATTGAAACCATAGATGAAGTGAGTAGGGTGGCTATTGTCAGTTCACTGAATCATCCTGATATCGGTGTTTTGGCAAAATCTATAAATGCCTTAGACGCCAGTTCAGCAGTTGTGCTCTCCCCGAAAGCGTTTTTCGATCAAAAGGACCAGTTTCAAACCGCTTTTTTTTATCAACCCGACAATGCCTTTTCGCCTCTTGTAGATTGGGCTATTCGCAATCGTTTTCAGCATGCTTGGGTGATTGGATCTCGAACTGATAGGACTTGGCTCAATCAGGTACAGGATAACTTTAACCTAGACTTGACCAATGAAACAGAAATTTATAGACCTACACTTAACTCAGAGTTCAATTTATTTACGGTTGAATCTTTAAACGTTGCATCATGGCCACCAGTTACAGCCAGTTTTGGTTCTGTTACATTCAATGTTCTGTCGACTCCCTTGCTTTATAAATCTTACCGAGGGTTGGTTTTAAAGGAGGATCCGCTTTGGGCCTTTTATGAATCCAATGGTGTTAGAGGAGCGCTAATCCGAGCCGAGGATTACTGGAAGTGGCGAGCTCAAACCTATGTGACTACTGGAAATTTTGAAGCCTTTGATGGCCTGATTGGTCAAGTGGTGAGATTTTTGTCGAATTCTGTGAACCGCGATCAGCTTCAATTGACTTATCAAAGCACTTATGATGAAACCGATAAAAAGGAGATCAGTGCCTTGTGGCTCAATGATAATCTGGAAAATAATGCTACTGAGGCATTGACTATTGACATCACAAGTAATGACTCTAATTTTTTGGAGTCCCGACCTCTGATTTTCGGTGCGGGAAGATACCGTGTGTCGTTGGACGACCTGGCAGAGGGTAACTATAGTTTTAATATCAGCGTCAATGGTGTGAGAAAGCAAGAAGCCAGTTTCGAAATTATTAATCGTGGCATTGAAGAACACCGGTTGTCGGCAAACTTTGAAGACATGGATTTGTTAGCCATGGCCTCTGGCGGTTTGATGTTTACCTCAGATCAAATGGAAGATTTAATAAGCGTATTGATATATAAAGATACCTATCGCCCTGTAGAAAAGATAAGTCAAAAAATTGTACCTTTGCTATCTGTTTGGTGGTTTCTTGCCATCTTAAGTATAGCTATTTCATCCGAATGGTTTGTTAGAAAATACAACGGATTACTTTAACTTAATTTAATTGCTATTATGGAAAAATTGCCTAAAATTGGACTGCCTTTAATCTTCACGGTTATCCTTCTAATTATTTTAATCTCAAAATCAACTCTCACCATAGATTCCGGTCAAGCTGGTGTTTTATACAGAACCTTCGGAGGTGGTGTAGTAATCGATGAACCACCATTGGGAGAAGGGTTTCAACTTATAGCACCTTGGAACAAGGTCTTTATTTATGAAGTACGTCAGCAGGAGGTTTTTGAGCAAATGAACGTATTATCGTCCAATGGTTTGGATATCAAATTGGACGCATCGGCTTGGTTTCAACCTGTTTATAACGAATTGGGAAAACTTCATCAAGAAAAAAGTGATCAGTACAAGCAAAGGGTTTTGTTGCCAGCGATCAGGTCTGCCGCGAGAAGTGTAGTGGGGCGTTATACTCCTGAACAATTGTACTCCAGTAAGCGTGATGCTATTCAAGCCGAAATTTTTGAAGAAACCAAGGCCATTGTTGAACCACAATATATTCAATTGAATGATGTTTTGGTGAGAGATGTAACTCTGCCATCAACCATCAAGGATGCCATCGAACGTAAACTGAGACAAGAGCAGGAATCTTTAGAATACGAATTCCGCTTGGAGAAAGCTTCCAAAGAGGCTCAGCGTCAAATCATCGAGGCTCAAGGAAAGGCCGATGCCAATAAGTTACTCAGCGCCTCATTAACTGATAAGATTTTGCGGGACAAGGGGATTGAAGCTACGCTTAAACTGGCGGAATCTGCCAATTCCAAAGTGGTGGTGATCGGATCAGGGAAAGACGGTATGCCAATCATTTTGGGTAACCAATAAATTAGAATAGCATTATTTTTAATTTCTTCTAAGTATGGGTGCTGGCCACCAAGCCTTTTATTTGGTCAAAATGTGTTTTCTTGGCCACCGATATCACGGCTGGCAAAAGCAGCCATACTTGAAGACAATTCACGCTTCGATTGACAAGACATTGAAGTACGTTTTGGGTGAGGGTGTTGTTTCAAAAACCCTAGGAGCTAGTCGCACGGATGCCAAAGTGTCCGCCCATGATGCGGCTTTTGAGCTCTTTCTGTCAGAGGCCATACAAGACGAAGCGCAATTTATCGAGCTGTTTAACATCAATCTGCCGGACGATATGCGCTGTAATTCCATCACTCCTGTAGATAGCTCATTTAATATCATCCAAGATTCAAAATTAAAATCGTACCGGTATTATTTTGCTTTTAGTGAGAAATCACATCCTTTTTGCGCTCCTTTCATAACTACAATATTAGAGCGATTGGATTTGGA